>Ga0182234_10041_pt1 | contig 72046 bp, 74 predicted proteins | sample hydfratesGB_TM_A_FD_145595 | JGI IMG/M metagenome (GOLD analysis project Ga0182234, IMG submission 145595) | Subsurface microbial communities from deep shales in Ohio, USA - hydraulic fracturing test GB_TM_A | ecosystem: Environmental > Aquatic > Deep subsurface > Shale gas/oil reservoir >...
ATAATATATTATATATTTATATATTTTCTATATTTAATGTATAATATTAATAGAATAAAAGAAATGAGGAAAACTATGAATAGAGAAAGCGGTATTTTACTTCATATTTCATCCTTGCCTGGTAAATACGGTATAGGAGATTTTGGAAAAGAAGCATATAAATTTATAGATTTTTTAAAAGAATCAGATCAAAAAAACTGGCAAATACTTCCCCTGGGAATAACAGGATATGGAGATTCACCTTATCAAAGTTTTTCAGCCTTTGCCGGTAATCCGTATTTTATAGATATAGAAGAATTTATTGAAAAAGAATATATATCAGAAGAAGATGTTAATGAATACAACTTAAAAAGCAGAGATGACTCTATTGATTATAATAAACTATATAAAAACAAATACAAACTTTTGAGATTAATATACAATAAAGATTATGATTTATCTAAAAAAAAGCTGGAAGAATTCTATATAAAAGAAAAAGAATGGTTGAGACCTTTTGCACTTTTTATGACTATTAAAGATTACCAGCAAGGAAAATCATGGCTTGAGTGGGAAGATAGATTTAAAGAATATGACTCGAAAAGTGTTCAGGAGTTTGAAAACAAAAATAAAAAAGATTTATTTTTTTGGGTATTCACTCAATTCTACTTTTTTACTCAATGGAAAAAATTAAAAAAATATGCAAACAACAGAAATATTAATATTATTGGTGATATGCCTGTATATGTAGCAGAGGACAGTTCAGATATCTGGGCTAATTCAAAATATTTCAATTTAGATAAAGACTTAAAACCTAAAACAGTAGCTGGAGTACCACCGGATTTATTTTCTGAAAAAGGACAGCTTTGGGGAAATCCAATTTACAACTGGAAAAACATAAAAGAAGATAATTACAAATGGTGGATAAAAAGAATTCAACACAGTTTTAGATTGTTCGATAAACTAAGGATCGATCACTTTAGAGGATTTGAAGCATATTGGGAGGTTGAAAAAAATTCTAAAGATGCAGTAAAAGGAAAGTGGGTAAAAGGTCCAGGACTTGAATTATTCAAGGAAATTAAAAAACAACTTGGTAATTTAGACATAATTGCAGAGGACTTAGGTTTTTTAACGAAAGAAGTTCATAATCTAATAGATGATACTGGATATCCAGGAATGAAAGTTTTACAGTTTGCCTTTGATGGAGATTCTAATAATCCATATTTGCCCCATAATTACTGTAAAAATTCGGTAGTATATACTGGAACTCACGACAATCAAACTACTAAAGATTGGTTTGCCAGTCAAGATAAAGAAAGCAAAAAGTATATAAAAGACTATATTAAAGAGAAAAATGATAAAGACATAAGTTGGAAATTAATAAAAACAGCGTGGTCATCAACTGCAGATTTAGCTATAGCTCCTATGCAGGACTTTCTCAATCTTGGAAATGAATCAAGAATGAATACTCCAGCAACTTTAGGAGATAACTGGACATGGAGATTGGCTAGTAACTTGATGAAAAGAGAATTATCAGAAAAAATCTCCCATATAACACAACTATACGGGAGATAAAATATATAACTATTTAAAGTGCTACTTTTAAAGGTAGTACTTTTTATTTACTTAGATTAAGTCGTACAGCTGCAGAAGTAGGGAATCTTTTGTCTTCATAAATCTTATTTAACTGGTAAGCTGTGTATGCAAGTTTAACAGCATGAACATCTGTTACCTCTTCGGAAGTCTTATGAATTTCCTTCCAGGTCAGTGGTGTATATTCTTGGTTTGATAAATGATATTCACCGATTTCTGAAGCTACTAGATGAGTAATAATACATGTATTAAGAACATCTACAGCCTTATTAAAATCTTCAAAATATTTTTTCAGTACTATAAGAGCATGGGTACCGGTAATACAATGAAGAGCTACAATACTTTCTGTATTCAGATAAGCATTTAGTGAAATATCAAGGGCTCCTTTGATTTTCTCATCAGAATCACCTTGAACTATAAAACCGTCCTTCATGTAATCGTTACTATCGTAGAGTGCTTTCATTTTTTGGCCTAATGAGCTTTTATTTGATAATATTTCTTTAACATATTCTTTACTGTAAAGCTTTTCTCCTTCATTTAAAATTGATTCACTATCTACTTTTCTACTGAAAATCCCAGCTTCTCTGTATGCAGTAATATAATATGCTACTGCTCTTTTTATTTCTGGAAGATAATCTTTATCGATTTCATATCCTTCAACTGCATAAGCAAGTCTTATCAATACGTGAAATAAACCTGAAGACATACCTAAAGGATACTCGTTTAAAACTTTTTTGATGTAATAATCTGCGTTTTCATGATTCATATCTTTTTCTAAGATGGCTAGAGCTGATTCGTATTGATTTCTATTTCCTAAAGTTTCTTCCAAACTATCAACTTCATCGTAAAATTCACTTACCTTGTTAATATCTCTACTGCCTACATATTTTTCTGTATATTCTCTCGTTTTTTCTATGCTATCTGAGATGATATACATAGCTAACTGTCCCATTGGAAGATGGTTAACCAAATTTCCTTGATAAGGGTTGTGTTTTTCACCGTAAGTATTTATTAATTCACTAATTTTCATTAGAACCTCCTTAATTAATCATAAGTTAAAGCTTTTATCGCAATACATTATAGTTATACCCAATAAAAATGAAAATATTTAATAATTACTTATTTTTAGAGATTAAAAGTCATTTTATTACACAAAATCAATAATAACAGAAGGGCCTTTATCCTTGATAAGTAAAGGAATAAGTGCTAAAATGAATACAGTTAAATTAATAACTAAATATATAAATAAAATATAGTAACTAATGAAAGGAGGACACAATGGATTATAAAAACTTAATAGTTGAAAAATCAGATAAGATATGCAAAATAAGCTTCAACAGACCAAAGGCTTTGAATGCTCTTAACACAGAAGTGTTGGAAGAACTGGATAAACTTCTTGATGAAATTGAAAAAGATGATCAAATTTTTGTAGTAGTATTTACAGGAGAAGGCAAGGCTTTTGTTGCTGGAGCAGATATAGGAGAAATGAAAGATAAAAATCTTATTGAAGGCAAGAAATTCGCTCAATTAGGCCACAAAGTATTCAGAAAAATTGAATTATTAGAAAAACCTGTTATTGCAGCAGTTAACGGTTATGCTCTTGGTGGAGGTTGCGAATTAGCTATGAGTTGCGATATAAGAATTGCAGGAGAAAAAGCGAAATTCGGTCAACCGGAAGTAGGACTTGGAATAACTCCAGGGTTTGGTGGAACTCAAAGACTATCTAGATTAGTTGGTTCTGCTAAGGCTAAAGAACTTATATTTACAGCTGACACTATAAGTGCACAAGAAGCAGAAAAAATAGGTCTTGTAAATAAAGTTGTTTCACAAGAGGAATTAATAAATGAGACAATGAATATGGCCAATAAAATTACTACAAAAGGACAAGTTGCTGTAAGATTTTCTAAAAATGCAATAAATAGAGGAATAGAAACAGATATAGATACAGCTTTAGATATTGAAATCAACCTATTCGGTATGTGTTTTGCTACAGAAGATCAAAAAGAAGGAATGAAGGCTTTTACAGAGAAAAGAAAAGCTGAATTTAAAAACAAATAATTAAATGAAGACAAGGAGGAACAAATGAAAGTTTTAATTTTAGGTGCAGGTACTATGGGTTCTGGTATAGCTCAAGCTTTTGCTCAATCAGGACACGAAGTAATAATAAGAGACATAAAAGATGAATACGTGGACAAAGGTATTGCAGGAATAGATAAAAATTTAAGTAGAAGTGTAAAAAAAGAAAGAATCACTGAAGAAGATAAGATTGCAGTACTAGAAAAAATATCCGGAACTACAGATATTAATGCAGCAGAAGACGTAGATTTAGTTGTAGAAGCAGCTGTAGAAAACATGGAGATAAAAAGAAAAATATTTGCAGAATTAGATGAAATATGTAAGCCTGAAGCAATACTTGCATCAAATACATCATCACTATCAATTACTGAAATCGCCGGAGCTACAAATAGACCTGATAAGGTAATAGGAATGCACTTTTTCAATCCTGTTCCAGTTATGAAACTAGTGGAAGTAATAAAAGGAATAGCAACATCAGAAGAAACTAAAGATAAAATAATTGAACTTTCAAAAAATCTTGGTAAAACTCCTGTAGAAGTTGAAGAAGCACCGGGATTTGTTGTAAATAGAATTCTTGTTCCGATGATAAATGAAGCAGTAGGAATACTAGCTGATGGAGTAGCTAAAGCTGAAGATATAGATGAAGCTATGAAGTTAGGGGCAAACCATCCAATAGGACCTTTAGCATTGGCTGACCTTATTGGAAATGATGTTTGTTTAGCAATTATGGAAGTTCTGTATGAAGAATTTGGAGATACAAAATATAGACCACATCCACTCTTAAGAAAAATGGTAAGAGGCGGAATGCTTGGCAGAAAATCCGGAAAAGGGTTTTACGATTATAAATAAATAGATAATATAAAACTGCACCAACTATCAAATTTTGATTGGTGCAGTTTTTGAATTGAATCTAGTTGTATTGGTTAAAATATTAATTAATATTTTCTATTACTACACTCATAGAAGGTCCACCGCCGACACATAAGGAAGCTACACCGTACTGACCTTTTCTTCTCTTTAATTCAAATACTAATGCTTGAATAATTCTTGCTCCTGTACACCCAACAGGGTGACCTAGACTTATTCCAGATCCATTGGCATTAACTTTATCCATATCAATATTTAATTCTCTATTAACAGCTAGAAATTGAGCTGCAAAGGCTTCGTTAATTTCATAATAATCTATAGCATCAGCTGTTAGACCAGCATTTTCAATAGATTTAGGAATAGCATAAGCAGGACCAATCCCCATAATACTCGGATCTACTCCGTAATTGGAAGTATTTAAAATTTTTGCTAAAGGCTTCAAGCCTAACTCCTTAGCCTTGTTCTCAGTCATTAAAACTAGGGCAGCGGCTCCATCATTTATGCTGGAAGCATTTCCAGCGGTAACACTACCCTCTTTGTCAAAAGCTGGTCTTAGAGAAGCTAGTTTCTCTAAAGTTAAATCATTCCTAGGATGTTCATCTTTATCTATAATTTTACTTCCTTTTCTACTTTTGATTTCGATAGGGATAATTTCATCTTTGAATAAATTATTTTTTTGAGCTTCTACGGCTCTTTGATGACTTAATAAAGCTAATTCATCCTGTTCTTCACGAGATATGTTATACTTTTTAGCAAGATTTTCAGCAGTTATACCCATATGATAACCTTCCATAGCGCAAACTAAACCATCGTAAAGCATGCTGTCAATAACTTTTCCATCTCCCATTCTATAACCTTGTCTTGCATTGAGTAAAAGATATGGAGCATTGGACATACTCTCCATTCCTACAGCTACACCAGCTGAAATTTTACCTAGAGCAAGAGATTGATATATAAGTTCAAAGGATTTCATCCCCGATGCACACTGCTGGTCTAAAGTATATGCCCACCCTTTAGGAGACATTCCTGATTTTATTTGTATTTGTCTTGCAGGATTTCCCTTTTGACCGTTCTTATAAATACAACCTGCTGCTACTTCCTCTATTTCACTAGGTTGGATATTTCCCTTTTTTAAAGCAGCTTCAGTAGCTATTAGACCTAAATCTACGCCTTGTTTACTTTTCAAGCCTCCCATATAGTCGCCTATAGGTGTTCGGGCCGTACTTACTATTACTACATCATTCATTTTCATATATATGCTCCTTTCTTATTAGATAATTTCTATTTATTTATTATTATATCATAATACCATTAGAAACTCAGTTTATTAACTACACTATTTGTAAAGAATTCTAATTGAGAATATAATATAAGTAAATATCTCAAGAAAGAGGAAGGAAAATGATAAGAGTTATTATGAAAGCAATGGTCGTTAATGATAAAAAAATCCTCATATTAAAGCGACATCCAAAACAAAAAGTCGCTCCAGGAAAATGGGAGATGACCGGTGGAAAACTGGAAATAGATGAAAGCCTAGAAGAGTGTTTGATAAGAGAAGTAAAGGAAGAAACAAATTTAGATATTGAAATAGATAGGATTTTATATGCTACAGATCATAACACTGAAATATTAGGCAAAGTTGTAATCATAGTATATCTATGTAATCCTAAAACCACTAGTGTAAAAATCTCTCACGAACATAGTGACTACAAGTGGGTAAAGGTTGAAGATTTCAAAAAAATAGTTTTTAAAGAAATTGTAGAAGATTTAGATAAATATGGTGCTCTTAATATTAAAGAATTAAATTAATAAAAAAAATGTTTATAAAATTTCTAAGGGGGTAATAAATTAATAAAAGAAAAGAGGAGGTAACACATGCTCAAATATTCAATTATATTTCTAGTAATTGCATTAATAGCAGGACTATTTGGATTTGGCGGTATTGCCGGAGCTGCTACTGGAATTGCTAAGATAATATTTTATATTTTTCTAATAGTTTTTATTATTTCCTTGTTGAGAAGAGTATTTTAATATGAGATTAATAGATTAATTTGGGGCTGTCGGTAAATAGCTCCATAGAAAATCGGCATAACGAATAGAGTTATGCTGATTTTTTTATACAAAAAAGAAAAAAGATGGCCCAAAAAAGCCATCTTCTCTCCGTTATATGATAAAATATAACTACCATGAATAATACATATTATACAGAATATTTCGAAAAAGGACAACAAAAAATTAACTTTAATCTGTATCAAATAGGACTAGAGGCCGACGATGAAGTCTATACCCTAAAAAAAGTAATGGAGGAAATGGACTATACAAAGCTAACACAGATGTATTCAAAAAAGGGAAGAAAAGCCTACAATCCTATCATGATGTTTGCACTAATAACCTATGCAAATATGAGAGGAGTTAGAGAAGTAGACAAAATAGTAGACCTATGCAAAAGAGATATAGCCTTTATGTGGTTAGCCAAAGGACAAAAGCCAAAAAGAGATGCCTTTTATGAATTTAAAAACAACAGACTGACAAAAGAAATATTAGAAGATCTGCACTATCAATTCATAAAAAGATTAAAAAAAGAAGGACTAGTAAGTTTAGAAAGACTCTACATAGACGGAACGAAAATAGAAGCAAATGCCAACAGATACACCTTCGTTTGGAGAGGAAGCATCAACTACCACCTAGCAGGACTGATAGATAAAATAGATGAGCTGTACAAAAGATACAACAAGATAATTAAAGAAAAAAGATACGATAAAAAATACGGACTTTATGAAGAAGAAATGTTTGTAATAGAAGGAATAGACAAGATAAAAGAAGTAATAGAAAAAAACCGAAAAAGAAAGCTACTAAAAAAGAAAAAAATATCAAACAACAAGATAATTGAAATAGACAACATATCCCCCTTAAAACTATTAAAATTGCAGAAAAACCTAGCAAAGATATCAAAAGAAGAAAAGATAAAATTTGAAATTGGAAAAGGAAAGAAAAAACCTGAAATACAAAAGCTATACGAAGAAATACAAGACTGCGGTCAAAGGCTAATGAAATACAAAGAAAACTTTAAAATCATGGGAAAAGACAGAAACAGCTACTCAAAAACAGACGTAGAAGCAACCTTTATGAGGATGAAAGACGACCATATGAGAAACGGACAATTAAAGCCAGCCTACAACGTACAAATAGCAGTAGAAAACTACTTCATAATCCATACATATGTAAGTAGCGACAGAACAGACTACAATGCCCTAATCCCAGTTATCAAAAAGCACACTAAAAAGCTAGAAGAAAAACTAAAAGAAGTAACAGCAGACAGTGGATACTGTAGCGAACAAAACCTACTATACCTAAAAGAAGAAAATATTAAAAGCTACATAAAACTCCAAAGCCATGAAAAACAAAAAACAAGAGCGTACAAAGAAGACATAAGTAAATACTACAACATGAAAAAAGTAGCAAACAATGAAAAACCCTACTACATCTGTCACAACAACAGAAAACTAGAATATGTAAAAACAGAAAAAACAAATAGAAGAAATTTCCAAAGAACTTTAAAAGTATACAGATGTAAAGATTGCAGTGGATGCAAATTCAAACCTAAATGCCTGTACCAATACGACGAAGAAAAAGACAAAGATAAAAACAAAACCATGAAAGTCAATGAAAGATGGGAAAAGTTAAAAGAAGAGTCACATAAAAACATACAAAGTGAAAAAGGCATATTAAACAGACAAATCAGATCAATTCAAACCGAAGGTCACTTTGGAGACACAAAAGAAAACGATAAATTTAGAAGATTTAATTATCGCTCAGAAGAAAAAGTCTATAAAGAATTTTTGCTTCATTCCCTAGGCAAAAATATCAATAAATACCATAAATTTAAATCAGGTCAAATCCAAGAATTCACAGGTAAAAAGGACCAAAAAGCAGCTTAAGAGAAATTTGCTTAAAAAGTTTACATACCTGTTTTTGTTGTACCTAAAATTAATCAACATTTTTCCAAAACAAAAAACCTGCTAATATTTACAACTGTAAAAAGCTGTAATTTTAGCAGGTTTCATTTTTTTAGTAATTAGGAGCTAAATTTCCTTGTTTTCCGACAGCCCCTTTTTTTATTTATTATATTATATACTGTAACCTTTTTCATAAGCTTGAATATTTAAATCCACAAACTTTTCCGGTACATTATCTTTGATTACCTGTTTCCAATCAATATCTTCAAGACCTATGTATTTCACTAAAGATCCTAAAAGGATTATATTCATAACTTTAGAATTACCCAACTCCTTAGCCATATCGAAAGCATTGTATGACTTGAAGTTTTCAACTTTTGATTTATATTCTTCAATTAGGTCTTCAGGATATTCAGATAAATTTAAGGTAACTGTAAAGGGTTGAATTTGATGTTCATTTAAAATTAAAATACCATCATCCTTTAAATATTCCAACCATCTTAAAGCTTCAGATCTTTCGAAAGAAACTATTATATCTGCAGTTCCTTTTTCAATGACTGGAGAGTAAACCTTATCTCCGTATCTTATTTGCGTAGTTACACTACCGCCTCTTTGTGACATGCCGTGGATTTCAGCCATTTTAACATCGTGACCGGCCTCTAAAAGACCTTGAGATAGTATCTTAGAGGTTAGGATAGTTCCTTGGCCACCTACTCCTACTAATAAAATGTTTTTAGTCATTTTATTCACCTACCTTTTCTATTGCGTCAAATGGACATACTTGAAGACATACAGTACAACCATTACACTGACTTTCATCAATAAATACCTTATCGTCTTTAATCTGCAGAGCAGGACAACCTGTTCTTAGGCATGATTTACAGAAAGTACATTTATCAGGGTCAACCTTACATTTCATGTTTTCTCTTTCTTTTATAATAGGTTTTAGTAAGGCACATTCTCTCTTAGCTATAATCACAAAAGGTTCTTCGCTGTCGTAACCCATCTTAATAGCGTTTTTAGTAGCCAATAAATCATAAGGATCTATTGTAACAATATTTTCTTCTTTTACACCACAGGCTACGCAAAGTTTTTCTATATCAATCTTATTTGTTATTTCTCCTGATGCTGTAACTCCAGTATTAGGATTGTCCTGGTGTCCTGTCATAGCTGTAATACTGTTGTCTAAAATAATCGTTGTTATTGGAGTATCATTGTAAGTCATGTTTATAAGTCCAGTGATTCCTGAATGGAAGAAAGTTGAATCACCTATCAAAGCAAAAGCTTTGTATTTAGTATCTTCCGCCATTTCATTTCCTCGCTGGAATCCCTGAGCTGCTGTAACAGATCCTCCCATACATACTGAAAAGTCCATAGCCTCAAGAGGAGGTAGGTATCCTAAAGTATAGCAACCTATATCTCCGGAGAAAAATGCTTTGTTTTTATATTTTTTAAGTTCTTGATAAAGACCTCTGTGAGGACATCCTGCACACAGTACAGGAGGTCTTGATGGTGCTTGTAGTTCTGTAGTATGAGAAACTTCAGGTTTAATTCCTAAAAGTTTTTCTCTGATTAATTCAGGACTGAACTCTCCACATATAGGGAAAAGCTCTTTACCTATACAATCTACACCCCAAGATTTAATTTGAGTTTCCATAAAAGGTTCATTTTCTTCTATTACATAAAGTTTATCTACCTTATTGGCAAAATCCTTTATCATTTCATCGGGAAGTGGATTAGAAAAACCTACTTTTAGATAAGAGGCATTGTCACCCATTACTTCCTTAGCATATTCATAAGAAACCCCATTACAAATAATACCAATTGAAGTATCTCCCATTTCAAACCTATTTAAAGGACAGTTGTTTGAATATTTTCTTAGTTCTTCAAGATTTTTTTCGATCTGTGGATGTCTTTCTCTTGAATGTGCCGGTACCATAATATATTTTTTCTGATTTTTTTCAAATTGTTTTACTTCAGGAACAACTCTATCCCCTAATTCTACCACTGTTTTTGAGTGGCAAATACGGGTAGTAACTCTAAATAATACTGTAGTATCGTATTTTTCGCTTATATTGTAAGCATATTTCATATAATCTATACATTCTTGAGAATTTGAAGGTTCTATTAAAGCAACCTTAGCGTGTTTAGCATAAAGTCTGTTGTCTTGCTCATTCTGAGAAGAAAACATATTCGGTTCGTCAGCTGTAATTAATACAAATCCACCATTTGAACCGTGATAAGCATAAGACATAAAAGGGTCTGCTGCAACATTTACTCCTACATGTTTCATAGAAGCAAAGGATCTTACACCTCTTACGGCAGCACCAATAGCTACTTCTGCAGCCACCTTTTCATTAGGTGCCCATTCTGCGTAAACGTCTTCATATTTTGAAAAATTTTCCATTATCTCCGTACTTGGAGTGCCGGGATAAGATGATGCTACTAGAACTCCAGCTTCATAAGCTCCTCTAGCGATAGCTTCATTTCCCGTCATTAAAGTCTTCATTATATATAACCTCCTAAATTAATATAATAGACATGTTGACATATCATTTCAGATATAGTATATACGAATCTAAAAAATCAGTCAAGAGTTTACTAACTTTCTATTTAATAATATCAATTTTTTGATATAATTATAATAACTATTTAACAACTTGGGGGAAACTATGAGTACATACTGTATACTAGGCGAAGGAAATGTTGGAACTACTTTAGGAGCTTATTTAGCAAGCAAAAATCATGTAGTTAAGATATTTAAAGGAGAGAAACTAGATAAGGATAAAGTAAATTGGGAAGTTAATATAGAAGGCAGCATTTGTGATAAAGGTAGGATATCTCTTATTACAAATAACATGTCAAAAGCTATAGAAGGAGCTGATTTAGTTTTTGTAACGGTTCCTGCTTTTTGTAGAAAAAAATACTTAGAGGACTTATTATCTGAAGTAAGATCTGAAACAAGGATAGTTTTTTTTCCAGATAATTATGGACTTTGGGAATTAAACAGCATGTTGGAAACATCTGATAAAAAACATCTGATAAAGGCAGTTGGGACAAGTTCTTTCATATATCCCTGCAGAAAAATTAAAGATAATCTTACTCAAATAAAAGGGATAAAAAAAGAAATCTTCACAACTTCTTTTGATAAAGAAGCTTTACATACCCTAGTGCCTATGTTGAATGATATATGGAATGTATTCAAAATTAGAGAAAACTATCTTGAGATACAATTATTGAATATGAATCCAATTATTCATCCCGCAGTACTTCTATTTAATCTAGGAAGAGTTGAAAATCAAAAAGGGAATTTTGATTTTTACAGTGAAGGCATTACTAAAACAATTGCGGAAGTTATAAAAAAAATTGATAGTGAAAGAATCGAAGTAGGAAAGGCATGGGGAATAGACCTTGTAAGTTTAGAAGAAATCATGAAAACGACATATTTATCAAATAAAGAAAGTCTTTTTGAATCCTTAGCTCAAAGCAATGTTCATAGAGATGGTTTAGCACCTTCAAGCCTCGATACAAGATATATTAAAGAAGATATCCCCTATGGACTGGCACCAATTTCAAACTTGGGTAAATTAAAAGGGGTAAAAACCCCTGTAATTGATACAATAATTAACCTATCAAATATACTTTTAGATGAAGATTATTTAAATGTAATAGATGTTAAAAATATTCTGCCTTATATTTGATTATTTTCTTTTAATGTATCCACCCCTTACGACCTTAACTTCATTTACTGTAATTAATGCATTTTCAATTTGAGAATGAATTAGATTTACAGCTTCTGTAATTCTTTTTCTTTTCAAGTGGAGGACGAGTATTTCTTTTTCCTTCTCTTTTCCTTCACCCTTCATTACTGTAACGCCAAAATTATTATCCCGTAAAAGTTTAGCAAGCTCATTACCTTCTTCAACTTCTGTAATTACTTGGATAGAAGAAAGTCCCATTGCTAATCGATTTTCAAGAGTAACACCAATATAGTTTCCAATTGCAAAAGCAGCACAGTATATGACTACCTTAATAGGGTCGCTGGTTATATCTACTAATACAGTACTTACAACTAAAACCCATATGATACATTCTACAAAAGCTATTAGAGCGGCTTTTGCTTTTTGACCTTTGCTTACCAGTACAATTCTTAAAGTTCCTATAGATACTTCAAATATCTTAGCAAAGAAAATAATTGCATATAATAAAATTTTTGATTGACCTAAAATAAAATCCATGTAAACCTCCTGTAATATATAAATAACTCCTAGTACTACAATACTATAAATATGATAAAATATAAACATAGAAGAAAATAAAAATTTCTTAATTTTTCAAAAAAAAAGATAGCCTCCATGATATGATGCTTCCAAAGTAGACTATCTTAAAATTTAAAAATTAATTATTTTCTTTATTTGTTTCTTCCTCTTCCTTTACTTCTTCATGATAAGATTCATAATCCTCATCTTTTTTCATGATTTCTGTTAAGGAAGAAGCTAAACCTGCAATACCTTGAATCTCTGATGGAATAATAATCTTTGTTGCCTTACCATCAGCTGCTTTTATAAATGCTTCCATACTTTGAATTGACAGTACTTCTTTATTAGGCTTTGCTAACCTTATCATTTCTATACCCTTGGCCTTAGCCTTTTGTACTTTTAGAATTGCTTCAGATTCACCCTCAGCTCTTCTTACAGCAGACTCTTTATAAGCTTCTGCTTCTAATATTACTGATTCTTTTTGTCCTTCTGCTACTAGTATAGCAGCTCTTTTCTTACCTTCTGCCCTAAGTATAGACTCTCTTCTTTCTCTTTCGGCTTTCATTTGTTTTTCCATGGCATCTTGAATCTCTTCCGGTGGTGTTATATTTTTTACTTCCACACGATTTACCTTAATACCCCATGGGTCAGTAGCTTCGTCAAGGATACTTCTCATTTTAGTATTTATTAATTCTCGAGATGTCAAAGTTTCATCTAATTCAAGTTCACCTATTATATTTCTTAGAGTAGTTGCAGTCAAGTTTTCTATAGCTGATATGGGTCTATCTACACCGTATGTAAAGGATTTTGGTTCGGTTATTTGAAAAAATACAACGGTATCAATCTGCATAGTTACATTATCCTTAGTTATAACTGGTTGAGGTGGAAAATCTACCACCTGTTCCTTAAGTGATACCTTGCTTTTAATTACATCTATAAATGGTATTTTTATATGTAAACCAACATCCCAGGTTGCTTGATATCCCCCTAATCTTTCAATTACAAATGCATTTGCTTGAGGAACGATTTTTACATTTAATATTACTAAAACTATTAATAAAACTAAAAAAATTAAAATCTCCATTTAATTACCCTCCTTTATTTTTTGAACTATTAATTTAACGCCTTCTATTCTTAATACCCTTACTATAGTATCTTTTACAATTACATCACTATTATCGGATCGAGCGGTCCATATTTGACCTTTTACCTTAACCTTACCTTTAGCATTGATATTGTTAATGTTTTCTATAACTATAGCTTCTTTACCAATTACTTCTTCGGCATTTGTCTTAACTTCTCCTACCTTGAGATATTTTTTGACTAGTGGTTTTGTGAAAATAAGAAGTATTCCTGAAACTAAAACAAATACAATAATTTGTAAGGTCCATGAAAAATTCAAAAAAGTTACCAACCACGCTGCTAAAGCTCCAACAGCAAACCATATAGTAGTAAGATTTAGTGTAGCACCTTCTACTACAGCTAGTACTACAGCAACTATTAACCATAAATAATTTTCAATCATAATATCACCTCATCAGCTCCATTTGGTTTTGATTTGACAGAGAAGTTCTCCTTCTCTGGTTTTAATGTCCTGATTACATATTACCATATCTTCCTTCACAACTTCAGTTTCCACAATGATATCTTCACCGTACTTGCCTTCTTTTCTATATAATATAGAAATTTTTTTAAGCTCTTTATCAATTACTATATTTTTAGGTATAGAATTTATAGCCCATGACATGTAATTTGTGTTATTAACATGCATATTACGGTCAATATCTGTATATCTTATGGAAAAATCTTTTTTGATTACAGGATTTTTTACTTTTTTTAAGCCTTCAAATTCAGCCTTTTCTTCATCTCTATCGTCGCTGCACCCGTAAGCTTTCATAAGTTCTACAGGCATTTTTTGGAGGTTCATTGATTTTTTGTCTACCATACTCCAAGCAGAATAAGCTTGGCATATTAAATCATTATTTGTATCATAAACCTGAAATTTTCTATAAACATAAAACTTCCTAGTGTACATTGCATAGGTTTCAACTCTAATTTTTTCAGGATATTTGGGCATTCTGAATATTTCAATGTCGTATTTAATAAGTACCCATAAAAGATCTTCATTAGACATATATTTATGTCCTACCTTTAGTTCGTCGGATTGTACTGTAGCTATTTCTTGAAAAAGACCTATGAGATTTTTAGGTGTTATTCTATTTTTATAATCAGTATAAAAACTTAAAATATCATAGAATTTACTTGTTTTGATTCCTGCCATGTCAACCTCCTGGAAATTACTACTCAATTATATCAAAAATAAAAGAATTTGTGTGAAATTTAACATAATTAAATAAAATATTAATAAATAGATTAGTTAATAAGGGAAAAATCAGAAACTAATTTAATATTTAACTATAAGACCAATTAATGTATAATATATTTTAAGGATGTGGGTAAATGGAAAAAATATCGGGAACAGTAGAAGAAATTATTTATAACAACGAAAATAACGGATATACCGTAGGAATAATAGAAACCAGTGATGATGTTGTTACCTTTACTGGATTATTTTCATCTATAACTTTAGGAGAACATGTAAAGGTTGAAGGGGATTGGATGGATCATCCCAGATACGGCAAGCAGTTTCAAGTAAAGAGTTATGAGATTATAATGCCTGATTCTATTGAGGGAATTAAAAAATATTTGGCTTCAGGGCTTATTAAAGGTGTAGGAGATGCTACTGCATCAAAGATTGTAGAAGAATTTGGAGAAGATACCTTTAATATACTCCAATATCACCCGGAAGAAATAATGAAAGTTGAAGGCATAGGTGAAAAAAAAGCTGAAAAAATTGTAGATAGTTTTAGGGAACAGCTTGAAATAAAAGAAATCATGCTTTACCTTCAAAAATACAACATATCCCCTTCTTACGGAATAAAAATATATAAAGAATACGGAAATGAGACTATAGAAAAAGTTAAGGAAAATCCCTATAGACTAACTTCTGATATATACGGTATTGGTTTTAAATTGGCAGATAAAATTGCAGAAAGCATGGGAATAGATAGAAAATCTGAGTATAGGATATCCGCAGGAGTAAGGTATAGTTTAATGGAATCAGCCTCCGACGGTCACACATACTTGCCCAAGGATGTCGTAATTAAAAGAGCAGGTAAAGCCCTGAATATAGATAAAAAATATATTGAAGCGGTAATATCAAATATGGCTCTTCGTGGAGAAATTCACATGGAGACAATAGATGAGGAAGAATGCGTCTATTATATTCCATATTATTATGCTGAGGCTGGTACGGCAAATAAGCTTGTTACTTTAATTACTGAAGAAAAAAATCCTGAAGATGATGTAAAAGATATCATAAAAGGAATAGAGGAAAGATCTAAAAAAACTTTAACTAAAAAACAAAAACTAGCAATAGAAAAATCTTTCAAAGAAAATGTTATGGTAATCACAGGTGGTCCCGGAACAGGTAAAACAACTATTATTAAAGGAATAATAGAAGGCTTTGAGCTAATGGGGAAAAAGACAGCCCTATGTGCACCAACAGGTAGGGCAGCCAAAAGAATTACTGAAACTACAGGAAGAGAAGCAAAAACCATACACAGAATGCTTGAATTCACCTATAGTGAGGACAGCAAGAACTTATATTTTAATAAAAATGAAGAATCCCCATTAGAGTACGATGTAATAATAGTAGATGAAATGTCTATGGTAGACATAATTCTAATGAATAGTTTACTAAAGGCTGTAGAGCCTAAAACCCATCTTATTATGGTTGGAGATGTTGATCAGCTTCCATCGGTAGGCCCGGGATCGGTACTCAGAGATATCATAAATAGCAATATAATCCCAACTATTAAGCTAGATAAAATTTTTAGACAATCTAATGATAGTATGATAACGATAAATGCTCATAGGATAAATGATGGAGAAATGCCTGAATTTAACAAAAAAGATGGAGACTTTTTCTTTATTGATTGTTCTAGTAATGAGGAAATCAACGACACTATAGTGGGATTGGTAGAAAAAAGATTACCAGAACATTATAATTTAAAGCCTTTAGAAGACATACAAGTATTGACACCAATGAAAAAAAGTCTAAATGGTACTTATGAATTAAACAAAATTCTCCAGAACAAACTTAACCCTATGGGTAGAGGAAAGGAAGAAATAAAAAACAACAAGATTGTATACCGCACCGGTGACAAAATAATGCAGATTAAAAACAACTACCAAATGGCCTGGAAAAGAACTGACAAAGATGGTTATGTAGAAAGTGGAGAAGGAGTTTTCAACGGAGACATAGGATATATTAGATATGTAAATAAAATAGACCAGGAATTAGTTGTTGAGTTTGATGATAATAAAGAAGTCACCTACACCTACAATCAATTAGATGAATTAATACATGCTTACGCAGTAACTATACATAAGAGTCAGGGGAGCGAATTTCCAGCGATAATTATTCCAGTAACATGGGCACCTCCTATGCTCTTAACTAGGAATTTAATATATACAGCAGTAACCAGGGCTCAAGATTTAGTAGTTTTAGTAGGGTACAAAAAATATGTAAAAGAAATGATAGACAATAATAGAATTGATAGAAGGTACTCCAACCTCAAAGGAAGACTTGATAAAGTTAAAGAATTTTTAATTTAGGAGATATAATTGGAAAAATTCAAATATAACATAACAAATTTGTTTCTAGACTTATTATACCCAGAGAATAATTGTTGTATGATCTGCGGATATTGGGATGAAAAAATTGGTAAAGATTACATTTGTAGAGAATGTTTTCTAAAAATAGAAAATATAAAGGGACATAGATGTAAAGTATGTTCTAAACCATTGGTTTCTTCTGGAGATGTTTGCTTGGAATGTATAGAAGAACCAAAAGTTTTTAAAAAACTTTTTGCCCCTTACCAATATTCAGGTATACTTAGTAAAACGATAAAAGATTATAAATACAATAATAAGGCATATTACTATAAAATGCTGGGAGAACTTTTATATAAATACATAAAAGGGAAATGTATTGACGTGGATATTATTACCTATGTTCCTCTTCATAAAAATAAAAAAAGAAAAAGAGGGTACAACCAATCGGAACTTTTGGCAAAATACCTAGGAGATAAATTAAACATTCCTTGTGAAAAATTAATAGATAGGGTAGTGGATACTAAAGCTCAAAATCAATTGAACAGAGAAGATAGAAAAAACAACCTCAAAAATACATTCCAATACAAAAAAGATTTACAAGATAAAAATATTCTCCTTGTGGATGATGTATACACAACAGGAACAACACTAAACGAATGTTCGAAAGCTCTTTTAAAGGCCCATGCTAACAATATTTACGGACTGACTCTAGGAAGATAAAAATAAAAAACTACACCCTGTGGATAACTTATAGAGACTTATCAACAGAAAATTCAAAAAAACATAGCTTATCAACAGAGTTGTTAACATAATCTTTAAAAATAAAAAAATAATTAATATTTAAAAAATTTGATTAGAAGCTTCAATATATGGGTAAACTTATAATAAATAAAATCATGAAAGGGGAAGACAATATGAAAATTGATATCTACGGAAAAAATGTAAATGTAACAGATAGTTTAAGGGACATGGTGGAAAGAAAATTATCTAAGTTGGACAAATTTTTCTACAAAGATATAGACGTAAAAGTAGTTTTAAGTGTTGAGAAATTAAGACAGATAATAGAAATTACTATACCATTTGGAGGTACAATAATAAGGGCAGAGGAAGTAACTGACGACATGTACCACTCAATTGATAAAGCGGTTGATGTCGTAGAAAGACAGATTAGAAGATATAAGTCAAAACTGCAGGATAAAAAACATACTAAGGAAACAATTAGGTTTGAGAATATAGAACCCCTTGATGAAGAAGAAGATGAAATTAAGATTGTAAAAACTAAGAAATTTGCAATGAAACCTATGAATATTGAGGAAGCAGTTTTACAGATGGATTTATTAAGACATAACTTTTATGTATTTTTAAATGCAGATACTGAGGAAGTTAATGTAGTTTATAAAAGAAAAGACCAGCAGGTAGGACTTATAGAACCTGAATTTTAAATAAATAATTAACTCTCTGGTTTAAACCAGAGAGTTTTATTTTTGCCCTGCATGCCGAAATTTAGGCGATACCCTTGATAAAAAATCGGCAATCCTGTAATATAAGATATATATCAATAGGTGTAATCGTTGATATTTCTACAGATATTTATTAAACAATATTGGCATGATTCATGCAATATAATTAAGTATTAAATTATGGGAGGTTAATTATGATTCATAAAAAAGGAAATCCATACGGTACTCATAGAGTTTTAGAACCAAAGGGAGTTTTACCTCAACCTGCAACAAAGATAAACAACACTATGGAAATATACGACAACGAAATACTAATCGACGTTCAAACATTAAATATCGACTCGGCTAGTTTCACACAGATAAAAGATCAAGCAAGAGGCGATGAAGAAAAAATCAAAAAAATTATGAAAAGCATCGTTGAAGAACGAGGTAAGCATCAAAATCCAGTTACCGGTTCTGGAGGTATGCTAATAGGTACAGTTAAAGAGATTGGAGATGCACTAAAAGACAGAGATATAGAAGTAGGAGACAAGATTGCAACCTTAGTATCATTATCACTAACGCCATTGAGAATTGATGAAATACTAGAAATAAGGAAAGATATTGACCAGGTAGATATTAAAGGACAGGCTATACTTTTCGAAAGTGGTATTTATGCTAAACTTCCTAAGGACCTACCGGAAAATCTAGCTCTATCTGTACTGGATGTTGCTGGGGCTCCAGCTCAAACTGCAAAGCTTGTAAAACCAGGAGATACAGTTATGGTAATTGGTGGAGCAGGAAAATCTGGTATGCTGTGCCTTTACGAGGCTAAGAAAAGAGCTGGAATTACAGGAAAAGTAATATGTATGACCTACTGGAATACACCTGTAGATAAAATAAAAGAACTAGGCTTAGCCGATGAATTCATAGAAGGAGATGCTACTGATGCAGTTTCAGTTTATGAAGAGGTAAATAGAATTACAAAGGGAGAGCTTTGTGATAAAGTAATAAACTGTGTAAATATGCCGAACTGCGAAATGTCCAGTATTTTATCCTGTAAGGATAATGGGACGGTATACTTTTTCTCAATGGCTACATCATTTACAAAAGCTGCTCTAGGGGCTGAAGGTGTTGGGAAAGATGTAAACATGATAATGGGAAATGGATATACTAAGGACCATGCTGCCATATCCCTACAAATAATGAGAGATAGCAAAGAATTAAGAGAACTATATCAAGAAATATATGCCTGATGGTAAATTTGAAAGGAGAACTAAACAAAAATGGAAAAAGAATACAAATCAACAATTAGATTAAGAATGAGCTCTCAGGATGCTCATTATGGAGGAAATCTTGTAGACGGAGCGAAAATGCTTGCCTTATTTGGAGATGTAGCTACAGAACTTTTAATACAATGTGATGGTGATGAAGGACTTTTCAGATCCTATGATTGTGTAGACTTTTTAGCACCTGTATATGCAGGAGACTATATAGAAGTTGAAGGAGAAATAACAAAGATAGGAAATACATCTAGAAGAATGAAATTTACTGCAAAAAAAGTTGTTCTTCCAAGACCCGACGTAAGCGAATCAGCATGCGATATATTAGATGAACCGATTATAGTTTGTGAAGCAACGGGGACATGTATAGTACCAAAAAACAAACAGAGAAGATAACAATTTGTAAAATACTACCTATAAAATTAGGGTAGTATTTTTTTATTAAAATAAATAATTCCATATTCTTGTAAAACCAAAGGCTATAAAGTATAATGTTAATGATGTTATCCATGGGAGGAAATATGGTTTTAGAAGGTTTACTAATAGGAGTTCTAATAGGATATATTAGAAAAGGAGAATTAAATAGACTAGGTGACGTCGAAATTAAAGGGAAACTACTTATATTAATTTCCCTTATAATCCAGATGTCTTTTTTGCTGTTAAATACGGGATTGTTAGACTTGAAATTCAACTACTATGAAATGATATTAATTATATCTTATTTATTTATATTAGGAGCGTTAGTCATGAATTGGAAGGTTAAGTATATTCCGGTAGTTTTTGGTGGAAGTATATTAAACCTTATTAGCTTCATATATAATGGATTCAATATTGGTATTACAAACAATGCAGCGAAAATAGCTTTTTCAAGTGAAATATTTCAACTTCTTAGCCAGGGGGATATAAAATTATTTAAAATTATAGAAGATGGAAAATTTTATTCTGGAGGATTTGTTCCTTGGAATAGGATGCTTGTTTTTCCTTCAGTTGTTTCAATAGGCGATATTGTAATTTTTATAGGGATAATACTTGTAGTGCAAAACTTGATGATAAGTAAAAGCAGATTTAGTAGAAATACAGTAACTTTTTCAAAAGATTTATTTAGATAAGAGACTGATTAGGAGGAGAAAATGTCGGACAAAAACTTTCTTAAAGGAGCAGCAGTACTAGGAGCTGCAGGACTTATAGTGAAAATCATTGGAGCTATCTATAGAATTCCATTGACGAACTTAATTGGAACTGAAGGGATAGGTTACTATCAACCGGCCTATCAAGTCTACAATTTACTTTTAGTAATTTCACTAGCAGGTTTTCCTACTGCTATCGCTAGACTAGTATCAGAAAAAATTTCTTTGGATAATTTCAAAGGAGCCCAGCAGGTTTTTAAGCTAGCTATGACAACATTAATAACACTAGCAGCTGTGTCTTCTTTTTTTGTTTATATTTTTGCGGACCAAATAGCTTTATTTATTGGATATCCTGGTACTTCATATTCTCTTGTAGCATTAACTCCTGCCTTATTTTTTGTTCCTATAATGGCAGTTTACAGAGGATATTTTCAAGGTATGCAAAATATGGTACCAACTGCTATGTCACAAATTGTAGAGCAACTTTTTAGATTTGTCGTAGGTCTTTCTTTAGCCTATTTTTTTGTAAATGAATCCTTACCTAAAGCAGCTGGTGGGGCATCTTTTGGGGCATCAGCTGGAGGAATAGCAGGATTCATTTTGATATTTTTTATATATATCAAAAATAAAAAGAGAATCGACGATAAGATTGCTGCTTCGAAAAAAAACAAAGAAGAAAGTAAAAAAAGAGTATTAAAGAGATTATTCCAAATAGCAATTCCTATTACCATAGGTGCTTCAATTGTTCCCTTGATGGGATTAATAGATGCAAAATTAGTTTCTATGAGATTACTAGCAATAGGTTACAGTGAAATAGAAGCTACAGATCTTTACGGACAGCTAAGTGGAACTGCTCAAACCTTTATTAATTTTCCTCAGGTTTTTTCTATAGCTATAGCAATGAGTTTAGTACCAACAATTACCGAATCATTCACTAAAGGAGAAAACAAAATGCTGAATATGACTGCAAACTTAGGTATGAGAACAGCTTTACTGATTGGTTTACCATCAGCGATAGGATTGTTTGTACTGGCAGAACCAATTATAGTTTTGTTTTATCCAGCTCTAGGAAGTGCAAAACATGCAAGTGTAGGATATCTACTAGCTATACTAGCTATAAGCGTTATATTTCTGACAATAGTTCAATCCCTTACGGCTATACTACAGGCTGTCGAAAAGCAAAAGATTCCTGTAAAAAACTTAGCTATAGGTGCTCTAGTTAAAGTTATACTCACATATATTTTAGTTGGAATAAAAAGTTTGAATGTTGCAGGAGCTGCTTATAGCACAATAGCTGCTTATTTCACTGCAGCGGTATTGAATTATTTGGATTTGAAGAAAAAAACTAATATTGATATTAAACTTAGAAATATAGTGCCTAGGCCTCTTGCAGCATCTTTAATTATGGGAATAATTGTATTTGCAGTATATTTTATATTCAACCCTATACTGGGAGTGAAGATTACAGCACTATTTTCAATAGCTTTAGGAATATTTGTTTATGTAATTGCCCTACCTTTAACAAAGGCTATTACTAAAAAAGACCTTGAACTTCTTCCAAAAGGAGATAAGATTGAAAAACTTTTGATTAGACTAAGGCTTATGAAAGAGGAGATGTAAATGAAAAAACTCAATATTATAGGAGTTGGAACTAAAAAAATTGATGATATTTCTTTAAAAGGGTATAGAATGATAAAAAACAATGGATTCAAATATTTAAGAACAGATCGCCACCCTTTTATCCATTATCTAGAAGAAGAAAAAATAAAATTCAAAACATTTGATAGCTATTTTGAAGAGAAGAAGAACCTAAATGAAGTGTATAAAAGTATTATAGAAGAGATAAAAAATAAACTGATTGACGAAAACACAGTAAATTATTTTGTTCCCGGTAGTCCCTATTATGGAGATGTGGTAACGGAATATTTTATTAATAATGAAATAGAAGATTTAGAAGTAGAGATAGTTGACAGTATAAGTTTTTGGCAAAAATCTTTAAGTTTAATAAGTGGGAATAAAGAAAAGACTAAAACTATTTCAGGAGAAGAATATAACTTTTATGATATTGATATAAATTCTAATCTTTTATTTACTCAAATATATACAAAAGACATTGCTGAAAGAATAAAGATAGATCTTGGAGAGATTTACGGAGATGAGTATAAAGTTAACATAATCGATGTTATTTCTGAAAATACAATGAAAACTCCTGTTTTTCAACTAGATAAACTAAAAAAATATTCATTTTCTACATATATTTTTGTTGAAAGTATTGAAAAATCAACAAAAGAGTTGTATAATGTAAATAATTTACTGGAAATTATGGAGATGCTCCGAGGTCCAGATGGATGTCCATGGGATAGGAAACAAACTCATGAGTCTATAAGAGATTGTTTAATAGAAGAAGCTTATGAAGTTGTAGATGCTATTGACAATAAAGATTATGATAATTTTATAGAAGAATTAGGAGACCTTCTTCTGCAAGTTGTGTTTCATGCACAAATAGCAAAAGAAGAAGGGTACTTTAATATCTATGATATTTACACTGGAATATGTAAAAAGCTCTATGATAGACATCCACATGTTTTTGGACAAGTATCAGCAGAAAACGAAGAAGAAGCTCTTCAAAGTTGGGAATCTATTAAAGGAAAAGAAAAAACTTTCGAAACCTATCATGATAAGCTTAAAGAAGTGCCAAAAGCACTATCTCCTTTAACAAAAAGCTACAAAATACAAAAAGTAGCTGCTGAAGTAGGCTTTGACTGGCCAGATATAAATGGAGCAGTATTAAAAATTCATGAAGAGTTGGAAGAACTTTTAAATGAATATGAAAATTATGACCATGATAAAATAGAAGAAGAATTAGGAGATTTGTTTTTTGCAATAGTAAATTTTTCCAGGTTTTTAAAGATAAATCCCGATGTGGCATTAAATAGGACGGTAAATAAGTTTATCAAACGTTTTAAATACATAGAAGATAATTCAAGTAAGTCGTTGGAAGATATGACCCTTGAAGATATGGACAAACTATGGGAGGAATCAAAAAGGCAATAAATTCCGTAATGGAATTTGCAATAATAAAAATTTTACAAGGAGGGTTTTTTGTGAATAAAGCAGAATTAGTAGCAAGTATGGCTGAAAGAACTGGCTTTACTAAAAAGGATGCTGAGAAGGCATTAAACGCATTTATGGATTCAGTACAAGCAGAACTTGAAGATGGTGGAAAGGTTCAATTAGTGGGATTCGGTACTTATGAAGTTAGAGACAGAAAAGCAAGAAAAGGTAGAAATCCTAGAAATCCTAAAGAAACAATTCATATTCCAGCTTCAAAAGCACCTGTATTCAAAGCAGGAAAATCTTTAAAAGAAGCTGTAAATAAGTAATTAAAAGTCAGGCATTTAGCCTGATTTTTAATTTAAGAAAGGCGGTACTATGAGAATAGATAAATTTTTAAAAAATTCTAGAATTATAAAAAGAAGAACTTCGGCTAAACAGGCTTGCGATTCAGGAAGAGTTTTAATAAATGGCAGTCAAGCTAAACCGGGAACCGATGTTAATGAAGGTGATACCGTAGAAATCATATACGGTGATAAAACTATGAAAATAGTTGTTAAAGAACTTATGGATCACGTTCCCAAAAATAAAGCCGAAACCATGTACGAAATTGTAAAATAATATATATTCTTGACAAAAGGAAAAATTTTATATATATTTTTATTAATACTCAAAAGCATTGAAGGGAAGAGTAAATTTAATAATCTTTCTATAGAGAGCCGTGTTTGGTGAAAATCGGTGATGGATTTTAAATTGAAGATGGTCCTGGAGCTTTGTCTTCGAATAGTTAGAGGATAACGTTGGGATTACGTTACAAATCCAAGGTAAACTACCTACTAAGGCCTAAACTGTAAGGTTTATGTGAAAAAGAGTGGTAACACGGTAATTCGTCTCTTATATTATAAAGGGCTTTTTTTATTGTTGTTAAAAAAACAAGGAAAGGAAGGATGCAAATGAACAAAAAACCATATTATATAAGTACTGCAATAGCCTATACATCAGGAAAACCTCATATAGGAAATACATACGAAATAGTACTGGCGGATAGTATTGCTAGATTTAAAAGACTAGAAGGTTACGATGTATACTTTCAGACAGGAACTGATGAGCACGGGCAAAAAGTTCAAATTAACGCTGAAAAAGCAGGAAAAAAACCTCAAGAACTAGTAGACGAAATCGCAGGAGAGATTAAAAGAATTTGGGATCTAATGAATACATCTTATGATAGGTTTATTAGAACAACAGAAAAAGACCATAAAGATATAGTCCAAAAAATATTCAAAAAACTCTACGAACAGGGGGATATATATAAAGGAGAGTACGAAGGTTTGTACTGTATACCCTGTGAATCTTTTTTTACTGAAGGTCAGCTCGTTGAAGGAAAATGTCCGGACTGTGGTAGAGAAGTAAAAAATACTAAAGAAGAAGCATATTTTTTCAAATTAAGTGAGTATACTGATAAACTTCTAAAGCATATAGAAGATAACCCAAACTTTATCCAACCGGAATCAAGAAAAAATGAAATGATAAACAACTTCTTAAAACCAGGACTTCAAGACCTATGTGTATCAAGAACTAGTTTTGATTGGGGGATACCAGTAACAATAGACGAAGGGCACGTTATTTATGTTTGGATTGATGCATTAAGCAACTACATTACCGGATTAGGTTACAATCCTTATGGAGAAAGTGATGAAAAATTCAAAAAATACTGGCCTGCAGATGTTCATTTGATTGGAAAAGATATATTAAGATTTCATACAATATACTGGCCGAGTATACTAATGGCTTTAGGAGTAGAACTTCCTAAGCAGGTGTTTGGTCATCCATGGCTTTTAGTTGGAGAAGGAAAGATGAGTAAGTCTAAAGGAAATGTAATTTATGCTGATGATTTGGTAGACTTATTTGGTGTGGATGCAGTCAGATACTTTTTGCTTCACGAGATGCCTTTTGCTAATGATGGGACTATAACTTATGAACTATTAATTGAAAGAATTAATTCAGAGTTGGCAAATATTTTAGGCAACCTTGTAAACAGAACCATAACAATGGTAAATAAGTATTTTGACGGTGAAATTTTAAAACCTGAAATTAAAGAAGAAATAGATGATGAACTCATAGGTTTAGCTTTAGAAACTCCTAAAAAAGTAGAAGAAAAGATGGAGGAACTTCGAGTAGCTGCTTCTTTAGATGAAATATTCAAACTTTTAAGAAGAAGCAACAAATATATAGACGAGACAGAGCCTTGGATTTTAGGTAAAGATGAGAGCAAAAAAGATAGGTTAGCAACAGTATTATACAACTTATTGGAATCTATAAGATTTTCTGCTGTAATGCTTCAACCTTTCATGCCTGAAACAGCTGAAAAAATACTTGAACAGCTAAATACAACAAAAAATTCCTGGGAATCTTTACAAGCTTTCGATGGAATAAATGTTGGAGACAAGGTTGGAAAAGCTGAAATCCTTTTTTCAAGAATTGACAAGAATAAAAAACTTAAAGAGATAGAAGGAGATATTGTGGAAGACAAAAAAGAAAAAATAGAAGAAAAGATAGAAGAAGCGGAAGAAGTTTCTATAGATGATTTTGCAAAATTAGATTTTAGAGTAGCTAAGATTTTAAGTTGTGAAGACCACCCAAATGCAGATAAACTATACGTATTAAAAATCAAAATAGGTGATGAAGAAAGACAGATAGTTTCCGGAATCAAAAAATGGTACAAGCCCCAAGATTTAATCGATAAAAAAGTTGTAGTAATTTACAACCTTAAACCGGTAAAATTAAGGGGAGTAAAATCTCAAGGAATGGTTCTTGCAGCAGAAAAAGGCAAAAAATTATCCCTTGTATCAACTTTAGAAGATATACCTGATGGTGCAAAAATATCATAAAAAAGAAAGGTGATAGAATGCTTATAGATAGTCATGCTCACTTATATGATAAAAGATTTGACGTAGATAGAGAAAAAATAATTGATTATATGGAAAGAGATGGTTTGGAGATGATACTCCACCCAGGAGCAGATGTGACATCCTCTGTAAAAGCAGTTAACAATGCACAAAAACATAAAAACATATATGCTGCTGTAGGTGTTCATCCTCACAACGCTAAAGACATGGATGAGGATAGTATAGAAATACTTAGGTCCCTAGCTTCAAAAGACAAGGTAATAGGAATAGGAGAAATTGGATTAGATTACCATTATGATAATTCCCCTAGGGACATACAAAAAAAATGGTTTGTAGAACAGATCAGATTAGCAAAGGAACTAAATCTCCCCTTCATCGTTCACGATAGAGAAGCTCATGGTGATATACTTGAAATAATCAAAGAAGAGAAATATGAAGGAATGAAGGGTATTATTCACTGTTACTCTGGAAGCTATGAAATGGCTGAGGAATTTATAAAACTTGGATTTTTAATATCTATAGCTGGACCGGTTACTTTCAAAAATGCAAGAAGGGTAAAAGAAGTAGTGAAAAAAATTCCCCTCCAACATCTACTAATAGAGACGGACAGCCCGTACTTAGCACCGGAACCGAAGCGAGGTAGAAGAAACGAACCGGCTTATGTCAGATACGTAGCCAGTGAAATAGCGGAAATAAAAGATATTACTTTTAATGAAGTAGCAGAAGCCACTTCTGAAAATTTTAAAAAATTGTTTAACTTATAAACCATTAAAAAATCTCCAACCTTTGATTGTAATTATTCAAAAGTTGGAGGTTTTTATTAATTTAATGATTTTAAAAATTTTTCAACGCTGTTATCTATTAGTTCTAAATATTCGTCTTTATATATCAAATCTTCTCTTATGACGTTTTTCGGTCCTTTAGATAGTTCATTCAATAGAACTTCTTTACATCGATTGATTTTAATAAACTTCAAAGTTTTAAGATTCAGATTCAAATCAAAGGATTCAATAGTCTTTTTAATATTGGTGCCGTAGTAATCCTCTGTTATTTGCCTGTCGTAATGTTTAAATAGATCCTTAATACACTGAGATAGTTCAGAATCAGATAAACCCTCGTTATTTCTTAAAGTTAATCTATTGGAATTAAACTTAATATATTCATCAAACCATAAATGTGCATAATATCCTATTACGAACCACTTGTGAGAATTTGACAATTTACTTAAATTGAACTTTTCATAAAATTCATGTACATCAATGTCATCATCACCATTGTCACGATCTTTAATATAATGATATTTAAGGTAAGTTTTATTATTTGTATAAGTATCCGGTGCAGTTATCCCCAGTAAAAAGGGGGGGACTTCTATATCATCCTGGATATTTTCTACTACTAATTTTGCAAAATGTAAATGGGTACTCAGCTGAGCCATATAAATCTCCTACTTATATATTTTTATAAATTATATCAAAATTTATTTTATAAATCAATGAATCCTTTCCATTAAATAATTTGATATTTTAACATATTCTTCTAATGATAATTTTTCTCCTCTAATAGCTTTATTTAAGCCAAAATGTTTTAAAGTCTTTACTATTATTTCTTTTTCAAATTCAGGAAAAGTGCTGCTTAAAGAATTTACAAAAGTTTTCCTACGCTTAGCAAAAGCTCCTTTTATTACCTTGAAAAGAATTTCTTCGGAATAAACCTTATATTTTGGTTTATCGAGAACATCGAATACTACTACAGCTGATGAAACCTTAGGTTGAGGAATAAAAACGCTTGGAGGCACTGTAAAAGCATAATGAGCTTCAGTATAGTAGTTAATTGTTAAGGTAATAGCCCCATAATCCTTTCCGCCAGGAGAAGAAGCAAATCTTTGGGCAACTTCTTTTTGTATCATAACTACAATCTTATTTACAGGATATTTTTCTTCAAGCAACTTCATTATTATAGGTGTAGTAATATAATAAGGAAGATTAGCTACCACCTTAATTTTTTCCTTATCATAAGGATTTAAAATTTTTCTTAAATCAATATCCATAAAATCATCATATATAATTTCCAGATTATCATAATTCAAATAATCATCATGAATCCTCTTGAAATCTTTATCTATTTCAATTGAAATAACTTTTTTTGCACTTTCGCATAAAAGTTGTGTTAAATTTCCTAATCCAGGACCTATTTCTAAAACTATATCATCTTCAGAAATAGAGGCAGATTCTATTATTTTTTCATTTATATTTTTATCTATTAAAAAATTCTGACCCAACTTTTTTTTATAATTAAATTTATACTTCTTAAAAATTTCTTTCACATTAGTCGGGGAATATAAATTACGCATTATTATACCTTCTTTCCATTTCTTCAACAGCAGATTCGAATGTTTCTTTACTTATTTTAAAGCTATTAATTCTTTTGAGAAATTTTTTCCCTGAGCAGTATCCGATATTTAATATATCTCCTATTTCTTTTCTTTTTATAGAAGAATTCTCACTACCAATCAAACCGTATTTTATCATATCTTTTTGACTATATATATCTTTTTCCTTATCTAACTCAGGCTTAGCCTGTTTTAAAGCATAAATGATATCTTTAGGACGAGCATTCTCTATACCTAAATCTCCATTTTTTATGGTATTTTCTTTTTTTATAAAAGCATGTTTTACATTATAAGCTTTTTCGGCGATTAGGTTTCTTATTTTTTCTCCGGGAAAATCCGGGTCGGTTAGAATAATAATCCCCTTTCTTTTCGATGCTTCAATAATTACATTTAATTTTTCCTTATTTAATCCTAAGCCGCTGGTGTCAAGAACCTCGCAATCTACAGCAGATTTGACAGCTGCAATGTCATCCTTTCCTTCTACAACAACAACTTCTTTTATTTTTATTTTTTCCATTTAACCATCCTTATCAAATAACTATTATAAACTTATTTTCTTGATTTTGCCAATATTATTTTAATTGTTTATAATATAGTGTATACTAAGCAGATAAGAAAGTAAATTACATGGAGTGATATAATGAATTACAAATGCGTAATATTCGACTTTGATGGTACATTAGCTGATACTGAAAAAATAAATTTCGGTATTTTTCAGGAAATAGCTGACATATATAAATTAGAAAAAATAAGTTTTGAAGAGATGAAAAAACTAAAAAAATTCAGCGCTTCAGAAATAATTGATCATTTAAATATAAAAAAAGAAATATACCAGGGATGATTAGAAAAGGCAGGAGAAAACTCCACGCTAGTATAGAAGAGGTAGACTGGTGCAGAGAAAGATGGCCTGAAGTTATTCAGGAATTAAAAAAAGCTGGATATATAATAGGTATAATTACATCTAACTCTAAAAAGAACGTTAAGAAGTTTTTGAAAAACAAAAATGCAGAGTATTTTGAATTCATATATAATTCTGGACTTACTGGAAAAGAAAGAAAGATAAAGAAGGTCATGAGGAAGAGAAAACTATCTAACGAAGATATACTTTACGTCGGAGATGAAATAAGAGATATAAAATCTTCCCACAATATGAAAGTTCACATTGCTTCGGTTGATTGGGGATATAATACCAGAGAAAGCTTGGAGAGAAATAGACCGGATTACATTATAGAGGAACCGAAAGAACTAATACAAATACTAAAAAAAGAAGGAGCTGGTGTAGTTGGAAAAGATTAAATACCTTAAACAAGTTATAGACGAAAGCGCCTATACGGTTTTTTTTGGTGGAGCAGGAGTATCTACAGAAAGCGGAATTCCAGATTTTAGGTCTGAAGAAGGGCTTTATAAGGCTCAAGAGGTTTACAATCACCCTCCAGAAGAAATATTAAGTATTAACTTTTTTCGAAAAAATATGGATCTTTTTTATAAATACCATAAAGAAAATATTATCCATCAAGAAGCAAAACCAAATTGGGCTCACAAAGGATTAGCCAAACTAGAAAAAATGAATAAATTAAAAGCTGTTATAACACAAAATATTGACGGTCTTCATCAAAAAGCTGGAAGCAAAAAAGTCTTAGAACTACACGGTTCCGTCTATGAAAACTACTGTATGTCCTGCGGAGAAAGATATACCCTTGACTATATAATGAAAAGTTTAGATGAGGTACCTGTATGTGAAAAATGTGGAGGAAATGTAAGACCGGATGTAGTTTTATATGGTGAAGGATTAGATTCGAAAATCCTTGATGAATCTATAGACCATATTATGAAAGCCGACACCTTAATCGTTGGAGGAAGTTCCCTCGTTGTATATCCAGCAGCCGGATTAATTAGGTATTTTAAAGGTTCAAACCTAATTTTAATCAACAAATCTAATACCAGTTACGATAGCAGCGCCAACCTAACTATAAGAGAACCTATAGGGGAAACCTTTAAAAAACTCATGAAACTCTATAGTGAATAAAACTATATATTTAAATATAAATGTTCGTATTTAATATAATTTAAAAAATAATTTCATTGTAAAACCTTTTCCCAATATAAAACTATTGCAAAAACACGAATATTCTGGTAAGATATTAGGCATAATTTCAAACAGGAGGATAAATTTATGAACCGAGTATTTTACATCGAAACAAAGGACCAAAACAAAGAAAACCTGACAAAAATACTTAAAGACCACCCTGAAATCAAATTTGTATCCCTCATGGGTATCGACATTGGTGGGAACGGAACAGATGAAAAAATTCCTATATCTTTATTCATTGAAGAAATGAAAGATATGCTTGATATTGGAATACAAACAGATGGGTCTTCAGTTGAACTTCAGGGAATTGCAACCCTAGATAATGCTAGAGTAGATTTAGTACCGGATAAAGAAGTAAGATGGTTTGTTGATTATAATTACGATTACTACTGTGATATAAACGGAAAGCCTGTAGGAACTCTTCGAATCCCATCTTTTCTTATTCACAACAACAAAAGGGTATGTTCAAGATCTATTTTAAAAAGAACTGTAGAAGGTTTTGAAAATAGAATACTAGAGCTATTAAAAGAAAAACCTGAACTAGCAGAAAAATACGGAATTAATTCTGAAGAGATAGAAAAAGTTTTATTAACTTCAGCTACTGAACTAGAATTATGGGTTCAAACACCAGATGATAAAGCGGATATTGAAGCTCTTTCAACTTCCCAGACATTAAAAGAGCAGTACTGGAAAAGAACTACAGGCCTTGTAAGAACAGTACTGGAAAAATCTATAGAAGAACTGGAAAAATACGGTCTTGAGCCTGAAATGGGTCATAAAGAAGTTGGTGGTATAGCAAACAAAGTTGGAACTACCGGAAAGCTTAAATATGTAATGGAACAGCTCGAAATCGACTGGAAATACTCAACTGCTGTTCAAACTGCAGACAATGAAATAGTAGCTAGAGAAGTTATAGAAGATGTTTTTAGAAGACATGGATTAGAAGTTACATTTATGGCTAAACCCCTTGAAGGTGTTGCAGGAAACGGTGAACACACACACATAGGTGCAGCAGTAAAGTTAAAATCCGGTAAGATTATTAACCTATTCACACCTGTTGACATGAAAGAAGAATTTTTAAGCGAAATAGGCTACGGAGCACTTATGGGCATACTTAGACATTACGACATAGTAAATCCTTTTGTCTCCTCAACTAATGATTCCTTCAACAGACTAAAGCCTGGATTTGAAGCGCCTGTATGTACTGTAACCTCTTTAGGAAATAGTAAAATAGTACCTTCAAGAAACAGATCAATTCTAGTAGGAGTTATTAGAGATATGAATAATAAACTCGCTACAAGATTTGAACTTAGGGCACCTAATCCTCTGTCTAATACATACTTAGTTTTAGCTGCAGCATATCAAGCCGCTTTAGATGGTATAACCGCCGTTATTAAAGAAGGTTTAACGGAAAGGCAACTAGAAGAAATTATTTCTAAGAAACCTGGGGAAGAAGTTTTTTACCTTGAAAAAGATAAGGCTTACAGAAGTGAAAAAGATGTTTTTGAACACTACACTCAGGATGAAAGAGATAAACTCTTCGGCAAAGCTCCTGCAACGGTATGGGAGAATTTAGAAAACCTAAATAATGGTGGAAGTCGAGTAAACCTACTAAAAGAACAGGGAGCATTTACTGAAGATTTAATAAAATCCTATAAAATGGTTATATTAGATAAGTGGGCAAATGAGTTAGTTGGTAGAATTATCCCAAATAATGTTGAAATTCTTAGAAGTTTCAAAAAACTACATACTGATTTAGCAACAGATTTGGATGTAATTAATTGGGAGAAAATTAATACTATGAGGGTAGAGCTTATGAAAGACAGCACGTCTAAACTTTCTCTTTTCACGACCATTAACAATGCAATAAAATTAAAGGATTACAAGACAGCTTCTGAAAAACAAAAAGAAATGAATGATAAGATGACTTTAATTAGGAGTAAATATACGGAATATAGAAGAAATATCATATAAATTTAAGCTCCCGCCCAGGCGGGAGTTTTTATTGATAAAGAGTGATATTCATAGTAGAATTAATAGTATAAAAACTTGAGAGGTACATATGAACATTTTAAATGAATTATCAAAACTAAGAAAAAATATTAGCATTAATAAGGTGTATCATACAGATAGACTTATATTGAAGGTTCTTAAAACTCACCAGGCCCAGGAAGTTTTAGATTATTATTTAAGAAACAAGGATTTTTTGCATAACTGGGAACCTGAAAGAGGAAGAAGATTCTATACTTATGAATATCAGCAGGAACTACTGAAAGAAGAATATCATGAAATAAAAGATAAATCCAAATTAAGGTTATGGATTTATAAAAAGGAAGATGAAGAAAGGACAATTGGAAGTATATGCTTTAGCAATATAATATACGGCAATTTTTTATCCTGTTTTTTAGGCTATAAGCTTGATAAAGAAGAAATCAACAAAGGCTATACTACTGAAGCAGTGAAAAAAGGGGTATCTATAATGTTTGAAGAATACAAGCTTCACAGGGTAGAAGCAAATATTATACCTGAAAACACAGCCTCTATAAAGGTAGTAGAAAAGGCAGGATTTGAAAAAGAAGGATATTCAAAAAGATATTTAAATATAAATGGTAAATGGAAAGATCATATTCACTTTGCAATTTATAACGACGAGTTAAATATGAGTAATAATTGAAAAATAAGATTCTCTTTGGTATAATACTTTTTATGTACTGTAAAAGAAATAATAAAGATAGGTGAGGCGCAATAATTATGAAATCATATAATCCCCGTGAAATAGAAAAAAAGTGGCAAAAAATTTGGGAAGAAAAAAATACATTTAAGGCTGAAGACAATTCAGATAAAGAAAAATTTTATTCGTTAGTAGAATTTCCCTATCCATCAGGGATAGGCTTACATGTAGGTCACGTTAGAGCCTATACTTCCCTAGAAGTTATATCTAGAAAGAGAAGATTAGAAGGTTACAATGTTATGTTTCCTATAGGTTTTGATGCCTTTGGATTACCTACAGAAAACTATGCTATACAAACTGGCGAACACCCTAGAAAGGTTACTGATAGAAACATTGAAGTTTTTACACAACAGCTTAAAAACATAGGGTATTCTTTTGATTGGGACAGGACTGTAGACACCACTCAACCTGAATACTATAAATGGACTCAGTGGATATTTATCAAATTATTCGAAGAAGGTCTAGCTTTTAAAGATACTACCCATGTAAATTTTTGCAGTGGATGCAAGGTAGTTTTGGCTAATGAAGATTTTAGAGATGGCAAATGCGATAGGTGTGGAGAAGAAGTTGTTCAGCTTGAAAAAGATGTATGGTTCTTAAAAATAAGAGAATATGCAGATAAACTTTTAGATGGGTTGGAAGAAGTAGATTTTCCATCAAGAATTAAATTAGAACAGGAAAACTGGATTGGACGATCCTATGGAGCCGAAGTAAAGTTTCAAGTAAAGGACACTGAGAAGCAACTCGAAGTATTTACTACAAGACCAGATACTTTATACGGAACTACCTTTATGGTAATTGCTCCCGAACATCCTCTTTTAGAAGAACTCCACGATAAAATTCAAAACCATAGTGAAATTCACAGTTATCAGGAAGAGGCTAAAAAGAAAACTGAATTTGAGAGAATTCAGTTAGCAAAAGATAAAACAGGAGTGGAAATAAAAGGTATCAAAGCTATAAACCCTGTAAATAATGAAGAAATTCCTATTTGGATTTCAGACTACGTTATGATGGGTTATGGTACAGGAGCTATAATGGCGGTACCGGGTCACGATACAAGAGACTGGGAATTTGCTAAGAAATTTAATATCCCAATAGTAGAAGTTATAAAAGGTGGAGATATAGAAAAAGAAGCCTATACAGATACTCAAGACGGTATTTTGGTTAACTCAGAACTTATTAACGGCATGAGAGTTAAACCAGCTATAGATAAAATCACAGAATACTTAGAAGAGAAAAATATAGGAAAAAGAACTGTTAACTACAAAATGAAAGACTGGGCATTTAACAGACAGAGATACTGGGGAGAACCTATACCAATTATACATTGTGATAAATGTGGTTCTGTGCCGGTACCTGAAGATGAGCTGCCTTTAGAACTCCCAAAAGTAGAGCAGTATCAACCTACTGACACTGGAGAATCTCCTCTAGCAAATATAGATGAGTGGGTAAATACAACCTGTCCAAAATGCGGAGGCCAAGCAAAACGAGAAACAGATACAATGCCTCAATGGGCTGGGTCAAGTTGGTATTTTTTAAGATATATAGATCCACACAATAATGAAGAATTAGCATCAAAAGAAAAATTAGATTACTGGCTACCGGTAGATTGGTACAACGGGGGAATGGAGCACGTAACAAGACACTTAATATACTCTAGATTCTGGCACAGGTTCCTATACGATATAGGTGAGGTTCCTGTAAAAGAACCCTATGCAAAGAGAACTGCCCAAGGATTAATTCTAGGTGGAGACGGGGAAAAAATGTCCAAATCTAGAGGAAACGTAGTTAATCCTAATGATATTATTGATGAATTTGGTGCTGACACTTTAAGAACTTACATTATGTTTATAGGAGACTATGAAAAACCTGCTCCTTGGTCCGACAGTTCCGTAAAGGGATGTAAGAGATTTTTAGATAGAGTTTGGAATCTTCAAGACATGTTAAATGATAAATCAGGATACTCAGAAGAATTAGAAACCTGGATGCATAAAACCATCAAAAAAGTTACTGAAGATTATGAAGATATGAAATTTAATACCGCTGTAGCTGCAATGATGAGCTTGGTAAATGAGTTTTACGATAAAGGTGAAGTAACAAAAGACGAACTTAAAGACCTTATTGTTATTCTCAACCCAATTGCACCTCACATAACTGAAGAAATATGGAGTAAGCAGAACTACGATGGTATGTTAAACCAAACTGACTGGCCGAAATGGGAAGAAGAAAAAACTGTGGAGGATGTAATTGAAATTCCAGTACAGATAAACGGTAAAGTTAGAGCAAAAGTAAAAGTATCAAAAGATGCAGGTAAGGATAAAGTTAAAGAAAAGGCCTACCAAGATGAAAGTATTGTGGAACTTACAGAAGGTAAAAAAATTATAAAAGAGATATACGTTCCAGGAAGAATATACAATATAGTTGTAAAATGATAAAAAAGCACTTGAATTTTTATTAGAATTCAAGTGCTTTTTAATTTGAAAAACATGGAAATTGATGGTAATATTATAGTATATGTTTATTAATACAAAATTAAAAAGATTGTGGAGTTGAGATATGATATCTTCAGATAATATTTACATATTAGGTGAAAAAGATAACAATGAAGAGATTGATAAACTAAATAAGGTTAAAGATTTCTTGTTGGAAACTTCCTTAGAAGTAATTCATTATGATGATATAGAAGAACTTCTAAAAAAAATATTGATTAACGCTATAGAAATCCTAGATGTATCTAGAAGTGGATCTATACTGCTTTTAAATGAAGATACAGGATATATGACGCCTAAAATACTTTTCGGTTTAGAGAAAAAAGCAGAAAATGTTAAGGTTTTACCTCGAGAAACTTTTCACTTTCATGTTAGTTTAGATAACTATAGGTCCACAGTTATAATTCAAGATCTTATGAAATTAATCAATTCAAAGAAAGATGAAAATTTAAATAAGATTTATACAGATAATGGAGAATTAATCAGGGCTACTATAAGTGCTCCTCTATTCATACAGGGAAAGCGTTACGGCTCTATAAATATTGACAGTACAAAATTAGCACCTTTCTCTGATTTTCATAAAACTATTATGGATTATATCGCTGGAATTGTAGAGGTGATTTTAGAAAGATTCATGATGATTGATGAAATTAAGTTTTTATCAAGCCACGATTACCTAACTAGATTAGGAAATAGAAATAGTATGTACAGTTATTTGACTAAAAAAATTAAGGACAAGACGCCGTTTTTTATGGCACAGCTTGATTTGAATAATTTTAAAGAAATTAATGATAAATACGGACACCTGGTAGGAGATAAGGTAATAAGAAATTTTGCTGAAAAATTAAAGGAAGTAGAATCTTCTTACGAACCAATAAGGTTGGGAGGAGATGAGTTTGCTCTTATTTTTGAAAACAAGAGTAAAGAACAAGTAGAAAAAATTTTAAAAGAATTTTACAATGAATGTAAAAAGGGTGGTATAGATTTAGAAAGGGGAAACAACTACAAATGTGGTTTTTCCTGGGGTTTAGCTAAATACCCTGAAGACGGAGAAACTATAGAGGAAATTTATAGCAAAAGTGATAGCAAATTATACGAAATAAAAAGAAAAACTTTAAGAAGAAGAGAAACGGATAGCTAAAACTAGCTATCCCTTTTTATAGTTATTACTTATATCTAACTAAAAATATAGTAACCTTTTCATCATCATAGTATACCTTAGCATCATCAGTCATCATACCTACCAGGGTCAGTTCAGTATCCATGTCGTAATTTCCTGAAAGTTCCCAGTAGTACTCTTCCATTTCCTCTTCTTTTTCGTAGCTTAAATATTTAACGAGATTATAGATTTCCTTTATCTTTTCTTTCTTGTAGTTTCCTTCCAAAGTTATCAAAAATCCTTCGTCATTCTCCTCATAATCTATACTAATCTTCTTAGACCCGATAAAGAATAAGAAGTTTGTTATTTCGTCTATTATTTTCATTACTCTTTTTCTTTTATGTTTCATTAATCTTCATCCTTTCTAAAGGCTTCAAATATTGGAAGTAAAAAACCAGCTACTATACCAGCAGCGAAGCCGTTGTTGTATAAATTCATACCCCCGTGTAAAAATCCTACATTTAATACTACCGATGAATGAACAAAAGCTGCCAAAATTCCGTATATTGAACCAAATTCTCCAGCAATTGGTGCTAAAGCAGTACCAAATAAAGCTGCCAATTGAATTGCTGGTTCATTTATTCCCCAAGTTTTTGTTAGAGCTCCAATAGAAACTCCTAAGAAAATAGGAAGTATAGTTTTAGGAGTCTTACCAAATGCAGCAAATCCGACTATCGTATATATACCGCCGATTGTAGGACCGTTCAGATCACCACCGATAATTAGTATATAAGCTAAAGATAAAAGACCGGCTAATCCCATATTAATCAAAGTAAAAGGGAGACCTTCTAGTTTAACATAATCCGTAATAAGTCTACCGGAATATTTAAATATATTTTTGAATTCTGAAAGTTTTCTATCTCTTGTATAAACTCCAAATACTATCAATCCAAGAAATAATATTGTTAAAAAAATTGAAAATTTAAAATTATTTCCCGTTGTCCATATAAATCTAGGTTCAGGAACGAAACCGTAAGATCGTAATATTGAAACATATACTGTACCGACTAATCCAGAGGTAAAGCCTATATTGTAAAGGTTAAAACCCTGATGGAAATTAAGCATTGAGGTAGCTAAGGCTGGGAGGATAAAGCCCATCAATATCCCCGATAGTATTCCAAGAGGGATACTTAAATGATAGGGTAGTAAACTACTGAAAATAATTTCTGTAGCTACTGGGGCTAAGGCAGTACCGAAAAGAGCCACTACTAGATATTTGGAAAAATTATCCTTTTGATATCTAGAATAAAGGTATACTCCAAATACTACAAACCAAACGTTTAGAAGATTTTTGCCAAAAAGGGCAAAACCAGAAATAGTTAGTATTCCAGCTATAGTAACACCGTGAGCTCTATGTTTCATTTTGTAAAGCATAAATAGAAACATCAAGGTAAGTAATCCTGAATTTACAAAGGATGCTCCTATCCCTCCGACACCTATATAATCAGATACTAGAGTATCAGGGTTAGATAGTATGCTTTGTAAACCTAGGATTATTTCTTTTGGTGTATCCTGAGTCAATCCAAATATTATTTGTATTAGACTAAAGGCTATTAAAACATAGTAAGTCATATTTAATTTAAATGGTTTCTTTTTTCTTTCCATACATTCACTCCTTATCTACAATATTTTACATGAATAACTGGTTAAATTCAATTATTAATAATATAATTAAAAAAATAATGAATTGATAATCTATGAATGATATAATATAATCATTAAAAAGGTAGGGATAAATAATGGATAAAACATCAAAAAGTATAATAAAAAAGTACATGCCTATGATAATAGTTTCTATTTTCATTGGGTTTTTGTTTTTTAGAAATAATGCAGCTTCTAGAGTTGTTCAAATAATAAAACCCGTACTCCTTGCTTTTGCCATAGCCTATATACTGGATTCTGTTGTAAAATTTTTAGATATACGTATTAAATTAAGTAGAAATTTTAGTATTTTTATAACCTACTTTTTAATATTAAGCCTTATATCAGTATTGATTTCCTTTTTAGTTCCAATAATAATTGAAAACTTTAACAGTGTTTTCAACTTTGTAGTAAATGGTAATTTTGATTTTAATAGGACCCTAAACAATTTAAAAAATAATTCTGAGAGTGAATTCATCAGAAACATCTTAAATTACCTAACAGATTCTACCGGTGAGTTAAACAGTGAACTATCAGAACAGATATATAATGGTCTTAAATACATATCTGAATACGGAGCTGGATTAGTTAGAAATGCAGGAGAGGGTATTCTGGCAGGTTTCACAAGTTTTATTATTTCAATATATATGCTTATAGAAAAAGAAGATTTGTTAAATAGAACCAGAAAATTTACTAGAGCATATTTTGAAAAAGAAAGAGCTGAAAAAATACTTCATGCCTTTAGAGAAGGAAATAAAATATTTAAAAGTTATTTCAATGGAAAGATACTAGATTCATTTATTGTTGGTATAATTGTCATTACTTTATTTACGATATTTGGAGTTCCTTATGCTGCATTAATGGGGGCTATACTAGGATTTACAAATATGATACCTTATTTTGGTCCCTTTTTTGGATCTATACCAGTTATTATAGTGGCTCTTTTTATAGACCCACCTAAAGCCTTAGTTGCCTTAATAATCATATTGGCAGTACAGCAGTTGGACGGCAATATTCTCGACCCTAAAATAGTTGGACGTGCTATTGGAGTAAGTCCTTTCTGGGTAATTACAGCTGTTACTGTAGGTGCAGTAGCTGCAGGACCCCTAGGAATGATATTAGGAGTACCTACAGTTGTACTTATAAAGACTTTAATCGAGGAAGATATAGAAGAAAAGCTTGAGAAAAAAGGAATAGATATGGATTTAAAGGAAGAATCATAATATGGGATTTTTGAAAATTTCTATATCATCAAAATCAAGGCCACTGTAGCTTAAAGAAACTATATATGAAGAATTGTTTTTCTCAATAATTCTTATTAAAATACCCCTATCTTCAAATTTTTTCTTTAAAGAATTTGAAGATATTTTTGTTTTTATTTTGAGAACCAGGTGCAGACCTGAGTCGCCACTGAGAACCTCAATATTATTTCCCTGGTAATATTTAATATATTCTTGTATTAAACCAACCTTTTTTTTATATATTCTTTTTATTTTATTAATATGTTTTTGTAAATATCCTTCCTTGATGTATAGACTCAAACACATCTGCTCTATTTTAGATGAAGTTTGTGTATACCTGCTTTTTATTTCATTGTATTTTTTTAGGAGTCTAATAGGTAAAATCATGTAACTTATCCTAAGAGAAGGAAGAAGTATTTTAGAAAAAGACCCTAAGTATATCACCCGGTCATGTTTGTCTAAGCCTTGAAGACAAGGAACGGGTTTGCTTTCATGTCTTATCAAACTATCATAATCATCTTCAATAATAAAAGAATCTTCTTCTTTAGCCCAATTTAAAAGTTGTAGACGTTTTTTTATAGGCATAAGACTACCAGTAGGATACTGATGGGATGGACTTACATAGACTACATCGGATTTTGATTTATATAACTCTTCCATATTAAGACCGTCTTCCTTAACTGAAATCTCAGAAGTATTAAAATTATAATCTTCAAATATATATCGAGCTTTTTCGTAACCTGGGCTTTCCACTCCAGCATTATTAAAATCTTCTCTAATTATTCCGGATAGTATTCCTATAAGATACTGTACTCCTGCACCTATAACTATCTGCTCAGGCACAGAATTAGCTCCTCTAGCTAAATTAGTAAATTCAGATATTTCTTTTCTCAAGGCATATTCTCCTTGATAGTCAGAAGAGCTATACAACTCTATCTCTTTATTAAACAAAATCCTATTGTATAATTTTTTCCAATCTTTTACTTCAAAGGTGGTGTGATCTACATCTTCATTTTTAAAGTGTTGCTCTTCCATATTTAACTCGAGGTTTTTTACAGGAGATGGTTGTGGTTTGTATTCTGATTCTATTTGCAAGCTTGAAAGGTGTACAGCATAATATCCCTTTCTAGGTATATTTTCTATGTATCCCTCTGTTAGCAATTGGAAATATGCATTTTCAATAGTTGTTTTACTTAATTTGAACATTTTAGCAGACTCTCTAATTGAAGGGAGTTTTTCTCCGTCTTTAATATTATTTTTAATTATTTCGTCCTTAATGTATTCATAAAGCTGCATATAGATAGTTTTATCTTTTGATTTATCGGCAAAAAAAGTTAAAATCATAATAACCTCCAATCTGTACTCTTCAAAAAGTTAAAAACTGTATCTTTATAAAGGTACAAATATATTGTATCCTATAATTAGTAAAAAGAAAAGGAGAATTACTATGGCAAATTACGATACAAAGAAATTAACTACAACAGCACTTATGGCAGCAGTAGTTTTCGTAGCAACAATGGTAGTTAAAATACCTGTTGGTCAGGGTTATTTAAATTTTGGAGATGCAGCAGTATTTTTATCTGGATTGTTATTACCACCGGTATATGCTTTTTCGGCAGGGGCTATAGGCTCCAGTTTAGCAGACATGATAGGTTATCCGATCTATATACCAGCAACTTTTATATTAAAGGGATTAATGGCCTTGATAGTTTCAAAAGCTAAATCTAAAAGTATTAAAGGCAAAATAATTTATATGGTTTTAGGTGGATTAGTTATGGTAGGTGGATACTATCTATACGAAGCTTTTATACTATATGGAAACATCCTATCTCCCCTATACTACATACCATTTAACATACTTCAATTTTCTGTTGGAATTATCATAGCTTTGATACTTATTAACCCACTAAAAAACAAATTAGAACTATAAAACTATATATATGATATAATAAGTGTTGAGAAATCAACACTTATTTTTATAGGAGAAAATATGAAAATTATAATTGATGGTGACGGGACACCAAAAGAAGCAAGAAGGATATGTGAAGAATTATCTAATAAAAAAAATATTAATATAATAGTAGTATCAAGTTACGACCACGACATAAGAGGAGAGTTTGATGTAGTAAGAGTATCAAAAGGACAGGATTCAGCAGATTTTAAAATAGTAGAATTATTTAAGGAAGGAGACATACTTGTAACACAAGATTATGGATTAGCAAGTCTCGTTTTAAATAGGGCAAAAGCTGTAATTAATCCTTCAGGATTCTTATATACTCAGAAAAATATTGATAACTTACTTCACAGTAGATACATTGGTCGTAAAATCAGACAAGCAGGTGGAAGGACAAAAGGTCCTTCAAAAAGATCTAGTGAAGATGATGAAAAATTTAAAAGATTATTATATGAGATATTGAATTAATTTAAAAATAATTGAATATTTACAATATAATTGTATTAGAATCCAAAATATTATATAATAAAGAAAAGAGTCAAAAGGAGGAGATTATATGAGCGATTTTTTTGACAAATTAAAGAAAAACATAGATAAAGGTGTAAGTAAGGCCAGTAGAAAATCAGCAGAAATTGCAGAAAAGACTAAACTTCAAACTCAGATTATGTCTTTAAAAAACGATAAAAAAAATGAAATAAATGAACTTGGAAAAGTAACTTACGATATGTTAAAAGAAGGTAATCTAGACGAAGAAGTACTCAACTTAAAATTTGAGTCAATTATGGAAATTGAAAAACAAATCGAAGAAAAAGAAGAAAGAAAAGAAAATGTAGAAAAAGAAGTTGAAGAGGAGTTAGAAGAAAAGGAAGAGGTTCAAGAAGTAGAAGAAGTAAATGATGAATCAGAAGAAATCACATGTCCTAACTGTGGGGAGAAAAATCCTCAAGAAGCTAAATTTTGTCAAAACTGCGGACATAAATTAAAAGAATAAATATAAAATAATACCACAGCAAAAGCTGTGGTATTATTATGTGTTTTTACTATACAAAATCGCCGTTAACGAAAACATAACCTTCGTCTATAACGTTGCATAAAATGATAATATCTTTTGATGGGATTCTATAAATTTCACCTAAAATTTCAGCGATAGATTTTATTATTTTTTGAATTAATTCCTTACCGTTACGTTTTGAAATATTTATTGTAACTAATGGTTTTTTATCTTCTGACCCTTTAAAAAACTTATCATCATCTATAATATCTTTTATCATCATTATTCTATTGATTTCCAAACCGGTTTTTTGGGAAAGTTCCTGAGCAACAAAATCTAAGTCTAAAGTCATATTATTATCATAAGTTTTAATGTTAATAAATGGCATTTTACCACCTCCTAAATATTAATTATAATGTATTGCTGCATTTATTACAATAACCATATAATTCGATTTTATCCTCTACTAGAACAAATCCATTTTTTTCAGCTATGTGATTGAAAATATCTGAAGGACAGAAATCAAAAGATACAGCCTTTCCACATTTTTTGCAGATTAAGTGGTGGTGATGCTTTTTTGTAGTTCTGATTTTATATAAATTAGAACCATCTTTTTGAGTTTTACATATTAGATTAACATTATCAAAAATATTTATAGTTCGATATATAGTTGATAAATCTAAATGGAAGTTCTTATCCTCAGCTTTTTTCTGGATATCTTCAGCAGAAAGAAATAAATTAGGATACTTTATTAATATATCTAATAAAATTTTTCTTTGTTTCGTAAGTTTATAACCATTACTACTTAAAATACCATATATATCATCTAAATTCATAACAATCCTCCAAAATTTAGTTGAAATAAAATCATCTTTAAATTATAATTAAATTATAATACAAATGCAAATCATTTGCAATAAGAGGTGACATATGAAAAAAATAATATTTTTGCTAATAATTACACTAGTTTTTGCTGTAGGATGCAGCTCAGATACAGAGGAAATTAATGGAGAAAATGATAAAACAATGAACATTATAGTTTCAATACAACCACAAAAAACTTTTGTGGAGAAAGTTGTGGGAGATTTAGCAAAGGTTAGTGTAGTAATACCCCAGGGATACAGCCCGGCAAACTATCAGCCAAGCCCAAAGGAGATCCAGGATGTAAGCAATGGAGATGTTTATTTCTCTATTGGAGTAGAAAGTGAGAAAGCCTTTATACTACCTAAACTTAAAGACCTAAATGAAGAAATTATACTTGTTGATCTTCAAAAGAAAGTAATGGAAAACCATGAACTTTTATTTATAGGAGAAGGTCATGAAAACCATGATGATCACGACCACGAAGAAGGAGAAGTAGACCCCCATATATGGTTATCACCTAAAAGAGTGGTTACAATTATTGAGGTTATTAGAGACTATATGATAGAGATTGATAGCTCAAATAAAGATATTTATAATAAAAATGCGAATGAATATATAAAACAACTACAAGAATTAGATGAAGAATTGGAGAATACTTTTAGTCAACTAAAAACCAAAGCTTTTATTATATATCATCCTGCCTTCAGTTATTTTGCCGATGACTATAACTTAGATATGGTAACTATAGAAGAAGATGGAAAAGAAGCTACGGCTGTCAGAATTCAAAATGTAGTAGATTTCGCTAAAGAAAATAATATAAAAGTAGTTTTTTATCAGGAGGAATTCGACAGTAGTCAGGCTAAAATTATAGCTCAAGAAATAGGTGGAGAAGTAGTTGAGGTAGATCCTTTATCAGGATATTATATTGAAAATATGAATGAAATAAAAAATAAATTCAAAAAAGTGTTAGAGTAGGTGTTATATATGTACGATATACAAATTAAAGATCTTCAGGTAAATTATGGAGATGTAGTTGCTTTAAAAGACATAAATTTAAATGTTAGAAACAAATCATTTCTAGGTATTATTGGTCCTAATGGAGGAGGTAAATCTACATTATTTAAAGTTATATTAGGCTTAATAAAGCCTAAATTTGGTGAGGTGAAGATAAAAGACAATATAAAACTAGGATATGTTCCACAGACTACGAGCTTTGACAAGAGTTTTCCTATACTTGTAAAGGATGTAATTCTTATGGGTAAGCTTGATCACAACTTCAAGGCTTTTAAAAAATATTCTAAAAAAGATAAAGAAGAAGCAGTAGAGGTTATGAAGAAACTGGATATTTACCCTCTAAAAAATAGACAGATAGGTGAACTTTCTGGTGGACAACTACAAAGGGTGTTAATTGGAAGAACCCTTGTAAATAATCCTGATATTTTAATGCTTGATGAACCCACTTCAAATTTAGATAGTGAAGCTAAAAGAGGTATATTTGACATTCTAAAAGAATTAAATAAAAATAAGACTATTTTAGTAATAACCCATGATATGGAGTATGTTTACAAATATATTGATAGTATTGCTTTTGTAAATCAAGGGATTCACTATCACTATGAGGACAAATCAATTACAGAAGATAGTTTAAAAGACGTATATAACTGTCCTATAAACTTGCTCCTTCAGAGTGGAGCAGTACTTAAACGAATGAGTAAAGAAGGTGAAGTTTTAGATGATTGAAGCTTTATTTGAATATACATTTTTAAGAAACGCAGTAATTTCTTCTTTGATTGCAAGTATAGTATGCGGAATTATCGGAACCATTATAGTAGAAAAGAAATTAGTTAGTATGAGTGGAGGAATTGCTCATACTTCTTTTGGTGGAATAGGGCTAGGATATTTATTAGGTTTTGAACCAATAATTGGAGGGCTTATATTTGCAGTCATTGCGGCTCTCGGCATATCAAAAATAAGAAGAGAAACTAAAACCAAATCAGACACATTAATAGGCATGTTTTGGGCCGTTGGTATGGCATTAGGGATATTATTTATATCTATGTCTTCCGGCTACCAACCGGATATGACATCATATTTATTCGGGGATATTTTAACTGTATCTACAAGTTATATAAAAATAATGTCCCTTTTAGGTTTAATAATAGTATTAATAATATCAGCGGGATTTAACTATTGGAAAGCATATCTTTTTGACGAAGAATATCTTAAAGTTATGGGAGTAAATGTTGTAAGATTAGAATATTTGCTTTTTATTTTGATATCTTTGAGTATAGTTATATTAATAAAGGTAGCAGGTATTATTTTAGCCATTGCATTATTAACTATTCCTCCTGCAATATCAAAATTATTTACAAAAGACTTAAAAAAAATAATGGGGTTATCCATTATTTCTGGAATACTATTAAGTTTTTCAGGCCTATATATTTCTTATATTTTTAACATTCCATCTGGTTCAACGATAATACTAGTTGCAGTTACAGTATTTCTACTTACATCCTTATTTGTTAGGAAATCTAAGTTAGAATGATTTCTTATTTAAATAAAATTTTATTTTTTTAACTGCACTATTATCAAGAACTGATATATGTTCTAAATAGTAATCTATATTTTTAAATTTCAAAGATTTACCAAACAAAATCATTTCTAAATTATTTCTTGTTTTATTAAGCACAGATAATTCTTCATCTGTATACTCAGGGTGTTCATTTAGAAAGCTTATTATAATACTTAAACTTGCATAAACTCTTTCCCTGTTGAAGTTTTTTTTCAAACTCGGATAGAGTTCTTTTTTTTCCTTTTCCTTAACATCACGATTATATATTATGTCGGTAATAATTTCTTTTGTATAACCTATTATGCAGTTTTCTTCCATGCAGTTTCCGCAAGCTTCAGATCCTAAACAAATATTGTCAATGTAGTTGCTTAATTTATTGTAGTAATCGTATAGTTTTTTTGAAGACCTTCTGAGAGAATTATCTTCTTTTTTAGTCATTTTATAAAATCTTATGGAGATAAATATATATAAACCAACTATAAGAATCATAAAAAACAAATAGTAAATAGTATTTTTAATAAATCCTGGAAGACCATAGGTTAAATTAACTAGTCCAATTATAATGAAAACAAAAGATGAAGAAATTTTTATAGTCTTTTCAGGTAATCTTGATCCTAATTTTCTACTCATAATTATGAAAATTACACTAACCGACAGTATTGATACTATTCCACCTATTAAATTAGCTATAGGATAACTTGACTTAGAAGCTAAGGCAAAAGCTGAAAATTGAGTTTTATCTCCTAGTTCTACTATGAAAAAAGTCAATGCCATAAGTAATATTTTGTTTTTAATATTGAAATTCTTTTTCTCGGGATTCTCACTATATTTTATTATATTTAAAAATCCAAAAAATAGAAAAATCCCCGCAGATATATAGTATAAATATTCCTCTGATATCAGACTGCTCATAATTTGACCTGCTACTACAGCTAAACCGAGGCTTGCAGTTGAACCTAACAAAAATCCATAGAAGATTTCCTTAATACTATAAGATAAAGAAAAAGATAAAGCTAATATTTGAGTTTTATCTCCTACTTCAGCTGCGATTATTAATAGAAAAGTTTTTAAAAATTCTAATAACATAAATGCCTCCTAACCCATCTATTAAATATATCACAGCATAAAACAATAATCAATTTTTCAAAATTAAAAATAGAGTTGCTTCTTAACAGCTCTATCTTTAATTTAAAATCCTTATAATATTCTGTACCCCTACCACAAAATCGAAGTGCTTTATTTCACTTATAGCCTTCATTAAAGCACTTTTTATCGTATTGTGAGTTATAAATATCAATGGAACTGTACATTCTTCGGCATTTTTTTGTACAACTGATTCTATACTGACATTTTCTCTTCCAAAACTCTCAGCTATTTTACCTAGTACGCCAGCTTTGTCAACAACTTCTAATCTTATATAATATCTATGTTTTTTATTAGTTTCAGCGCTAAGTTTTCCTTCTTTATTTGTTAGTAAAATATCTTTTTTCATATACTTAGAGATATTAATCACATCACTCAAAACAGAACTTCCTGTAGCCATTCCACCGGCACCTTTACCGTACAACATGATTTCTCCAGTTGAATTTCCTTCAATAAATAAAGCATTAAATTCATTTTTAACTGATGATAGGGGGTGGTTTTTTCTTATAAATGTAGGTTCTACTGACAATTCTAGTTCTGATTCAGTATTATCTCCAATTGCCAGCAACTTAATGTTGTAACCCAATTCTTCGGCGTATTTTATATCTTCTTGGTTGATTTTTTTGATCCCCTGGCTTGGTATATCTCTTGGGTTAATACATTTGCCAAAAGCAGTATTAGATAAAATTGATAGTTTGTAAACAGCATCTTCTCCCATCAAGTCTGAAGTGGGGTCGGCTTCTGCAAAACCTTTTTCTTGTGCCAAGTGCAAAGCTTCTTCAAAGCTCATATTATTTTCAGTCATATTTGTAAGTATAAAATTAGTAGTTCCGTTTAATATACCCATTAACTTATTTATCTTATTTGAAGAAAGATTTTCTTTGATAGTATTAATAATAGGTATTCCACCACCGATACTTGCTTCAAACTTAAAAGTAGCATTGCTTTTACAACATATATCATATATTTCTTTACTAAAGCTAGAAACTACAGCTTTATTAGCTGTAACAACATGTTTGTTTTTCAATAGAGATAATTTTATATATTCAAATGCAGGGGATAATCCACCTAACAATTCAACGACGATATCAATATTATCATCTTCTAAGATTTCATTTATATTATCTGTAATCTTGTAATTCGAAGTATCTATATCTCTTTTTTTATTCAAATTATTTACTAATACAGTTTTTACTATTAATTCTTTTCCCAACTCTTGCTTTATTTTTTCTTTATTCATTTCTAATGTGTTTATAAATCCTTTTCCAACAGTACCTAAACCTAGTAAACCAATATATATTTTGTTCATTAGAACCTCCCTGTTCGTGTTTTGAATACATGTGTAGCTAATTTAAAATCACTTCTTGATATTAACACGTTTTAAAAAAGAATTCAACATAAAAATTAAAAAATATTATCAGTATTACTAATTTTTATATGATTTATTATATCAGCATTTAAGTTATTAAAAAAAATTTTTAGAGTTGATTCCACTCCAGTAAACTGATCTTTATAAAAAGGTGCGCCGGCTGTAGATATTATTACAGCCTTACCTCTTTTCTTGTTATTTTTAAAATTCTTACTAAAAAAAGTATTAGCAGCATAGACCATCTGACTTCTATCCACCATAATCTTACCTAAGGTACTTAAGTTATTAAAATAAACTGGTGTTGCAAAAATAAAATTATCATATTCTTCAAATTTCTCATAAAAGAAATTCATATCGTCTTTAATTACGCACTTCTTAAAATTTCTACTGCAGTAGTAGCAGGATGTGCAGATTTTAATATCATAATCTAAAAGATTTGCTTTTTCTACGTACCCTCCCTCTTTTTCCAGTTTTTCAATGTATTTTATCAAAGCAGTGTCGGTATTTTTATTCTTTCTGTGACTTGCCATTATAGCAAAATATCTTTCATTACTCATATAAACTCCTAATTATTTATTTTCTTTATTTAAATTTTATCAGAGGAATCATATATTTCAACAAAAATAACAATTATTTTGATTTAAAGTGTTTTAAAATAATATAATTGGATATAAATATAGATAAGGATATTATTTCAGGGAGGTGATGTATTGACGACGGAAATTTTAATAGCTTACGGTGTTTTAGCCTTAGCTATATTTTTATTTGTTTCAGAATTAGTAAGGCCTGATATTACAGCTATCATTATAATGGTAGTATTGGCATGGACTGGATTAATTGAAATTAATCAAGCCTTCTCTGGATTTTCAAGTAATGCAGTAGTATCAATAATGGCTGTAATGATAATGGGCTACGGCATAGATAGGTCTGGGATAATGAATGTAGTATCAGAAAAAATAACCAAGGAAGCGGGAACATCTCAGAAAAAAATACTTGCAATGGTATCAGGTACCGTTGGTCTAATATCCTCCTTTATGCAGAATATTGGCGCTACAGCCTTATTTTTACCGGCTCTTATGAAAATATCTAAGAAGACAAAAATTAGCCCATCAAAGCTAATAATGCCAATGGGTTTTGCCGCTATTTTAGGTGGCACTATAACTATGGTTGCATCTGGCCCTTTGATTATTTTAAATGACATGGTTACTGGAGCAGGATATGAAAGATTCAGTTTATTTGGTCCTACACCTATAGGATTAGCACTTTTAGCTTCAGGAATAGGATATTTTTATCTATTTGGAAACAAAGTTCTCCCTTCAGCAGGAGAAGATACAAAGGACGAACATCAGAAAAAATTAATAGAACTATTTAGCCTTCCTAGCAGTGTATTTGAGATTCAAGTATCCCAAGACAGTCCAATAATTGGTAAGACAATCGAAGAAGTAGATTTATGGAATAGATTTAATATACATATTGTGGCCTTAAAAGAAGGAGATAGTACAACTTATGCTCCCTGGAGAAAAACTAAATTTACTGAGGATCAATTTTTAGCAGTATTAGGAGAATCTGAGAATGTTGAGAATTTTTTAAAAGATTGCAAGCTAGAAAAAATGACCTCATTAGGCAATTTTTCAAATATTGAGGAGGAAAGTTTTTCAGGATTTGCAGAAATACTTATACCTCCAGGGTCAAAATTCAAAAACAAGGTTATCAAAGAAATAGCAGTAAGAAAAAATTTCAATGTAGAACCTGTAGTTATGATGAATAGGGATGGCGCAGTAGTTGATTATTATAAAAAACCCTTAAAACCAGGACAGGCATTAATAGTTTACGGAAGATGGTCTGATATTAGAAAATTAAAAAACAATGAAGATTTAGTAGTAGTATCACCTATACCAATATCCAGAACAGATGAGCAGAAGAAAAATTCAACCTTTGCAGTAGCATCATTAGGTATAGCTATACTTTTAGTATTATTAGGATATAAATTATCCTTAGGATTCCTTACTGGAGCAGTATTAATGATATTAACAGGAGTAATACCAGTAGATGAAGTCTACAAAGGAATTGATTGGGAGACGGTATTTCTTTTGAGCGGTCTTATTCCACTAGGCATAGCCTTCGAGCAATCTGGAGCTGCCCAGTACACTGCAGATTTTGTGATAAACATAATAGAAACCTGGGGAACTATTCCTATTATGTTTGTAGTAGGACTTTTAGCTACATTATTTTCTCTTTTCATGTCTAACGTAGCAGCAACAGTACTTTTAGTTCCTTTAGTAATTATTATGGGAGAAAATTTCGGCATAAGCCCTAGAGCTTTAGCTCTATTAGTAGCGATATCAGCATCAAATTCCTTTATACTACCAACCCACCAGGTAAATGCTTTTCTTATGGGACCTGGAGGATACAGTAATAAGGATTATATTAAATCAGGAAGCATAATGACGATTATATTTTTGGTAGTTGCAGTATTTGGTGTTTATATAATTTACACATAAAAAATACATATGATATAGGAGGAAGTTTATGTTACTTAAACATTATTACGTAGAAAAAATTGCACACAGTTCATATATTGTAGCAGGAAATGAAAGCTGTGCGGTAGTAGACCCAAGTAGAGATGTAGATTTATATATAGAAGAGGCTGAGAAGTTAGGTGTTAAAATAACCCATATTCTAGAAACCCACCTTCATGCGGATTTTTTGTCTGGACACATAGAATTAGCAGAGAAAACCGGTGCAACTATGTACTTTTCAAAAGCGGGAGAAGCTCAATTTGATCATGTAGACTTAGAAGATGGAGATAAATTCAAACTAGAGGATATGGAGTTTGAAGTTATCGAAACTCCTGGACATACTCCAGAGCATATTACTTATATAATAAGAGATTTATCAAGATCTGAAGATCCTGTAGGTATATTCTGTGGAGATACACTATTTGTTGGAGATGCAGGTAGACCTGATCTTTTCCCAGATAGAAAAGAAGAATTAGCAAAAAAACTTTACGATAGCTTATTTAATAAAATATTTAAACTTCCAGATTATGTAGAAGTTTACCCAGCTCACGGAGAAGGATCTTTGTGCGGGAAAGCTATGGGAGCTAAATATAGAAGCACCATAGGTTACGAAAGAAAGCACAATCCAGTACTTCAGCATAAAGAAATTGATGACTTTGTGAAAAATCGTACCGAGGATATGCCTGAAGTTCCAGATCACTTTGCCAGGTGCAGTGCATTAAATGCTAAAGGACCTCTACCAATATATAAATTAACGGAACTTAAGAAAATGAAAGCTGAAGAATTTTACGAAAAATCTCAAGAGGAAGATACTTTTGTATTAGATACAAGATCTTACACAGGATTTGGAGGGCAACATGTTCCAAAGTCTTACAATATCGATTTTATAAGTAATTTGCCAACTTTTGCCGGATGGGTTCTACCACCGGACAAGAAAATATTACTAGTAGCAGAAGATAAAAAAAGAGCAGAAGAATCTGCATTATGGTTATATAGAGTTGGTATTGATAATGTAATTGGGTACATAGATGGAAGTATGAAAAGCTGGTTGGTAAAGGCATATGAAACAGATACTATACCTCAACTACACCCATCTTATGTAGATGAGTATAAAGATGATGATGAATATATTATTGTTGACGGTAGAGATAAAAAAGCATATCAAGAAAATCATGTAGAAGGAGCTGTTAATATACCATCACCAGACTTAAGGACCAGGCATACAGAATTAGACAAAAACAAGAAAATAGTGGTTTACTGTAATTCTGGAGCACGATCTAGTTTAGGTGCAAGTATTTTAAAAGCAAAAGGATTTGAAAATGTATACAACTTAGGTGGAGGTATACAATCTTATATGGCATACAAAGACAAGTAAATGATATTACCTGCGGCTTAAAGTCGCAGGTGTATAAAAGGAGGTATTAAAATGAATGTATTCAGATTAGAAATGTGGTCACCCTATGTAGTAGGTATTTTAATAGGACTTTTAAATATAGTAACTTTAATAATATCCGACAAACTATTAGGAGCATCCACGTCCTTTGCAAGGACAAGTGGTATGGTAAGAAAACTTTTCAACAGAGAAAAAGTTGAAAAAAATGAATATTATTTAAAAGTTGCCCCAGTTATAGACTGGGGATGGATGCTTGTAGTTGGAATAATTATAGGGGCATTTATATCTGCTAAATTATCAGGAGCCTTTGAAGTAATAGTAATTCCTAATATGTGGCAGACTGAAATTTCATCAAGTTTTTTCATAAGATTTATTATAGCTATGTTCGGTGGTATAACCTTAGGTATAGGTGCCAGATGGGCAGGGGGATGTACCAGCGGCCACGGTATAAGTGGTACAGCCCAGTTATCCATTTTAAGTTGGGTAGCAGCTGTATGTTTCTTTATCGGAGGAATCGCATCAGCCCTCCTAATTTACGGAATATAGTGGAGGTGTAGGAAATGTTAGAAGAAATTAGAAATAATAAAGGAATGCAGTTGGTATTAGGATTAATATTTGGAATAATATTCGGATTTTTACTCCAAAAAGGAGGAGTATCAAATTACGATATTATACTAGGACAGTTAAGACTTCAGGACTTTACAGTACTTAAGATTATGCTTTCAGCAGTTATTGTGACAATGATAGGAATAAGTATATTGAGACCCACAGGTCTAGTAAAACTTCATGTAAAAGAAGGTTCTTTAAAAAATTCCATATTAGGCGGACTTCTATTCGGAGTAGGCTTTGGTACCTTAGGTTATTGCCCTGGCACTATAGCAGCAGCAGTAGGCAGTGGAAATCTAGACGGACTTATAGGTGGAATGATTGGTATTATAATAGGGACAGGAATCTTTGCATCCATGTATTCTAAAATGAGAGAAAAGAAACTGGTAACGGAAGATAGATTTAGTAAGGTATCTTTGTTTGATAAAGTGGAAGGAAACAGCCTTAAATTAACTGTACCAATAGCAGTGGTAATCTTTTTATTCATGGTTATATTAGAAATAGCAGGGTTTTAAAATGAATATGTGGAATTTTCCCTTCACCCTACTACATAATATTTCCATCGTTATTGCAATGATGGCTGTATCAGTAATAGTATGGGGAACATTAGTAACCTTTGGTAAACTTTTATACCATGAAATAAAAAGAAAAAGAAGCACGGTACTTCATAGGAAAAGAGAAGAACTAAGAATCAAACTAGGGTCATATATACTAATAGGACTTGAAATTTTAATAGTTGCAGATATCATTGAAACTATTATTAATCCTACTCTTGAAGAAGTTGGACTGCTAGGGGCTATAGTACTAATAAGAACCTTTATTAGTTATTTCTTAGAAAAGGAACTAGAAGCTCATGAAAGTGATATTTTAGAAAAAAAATAAAATACAAAGTAGATATTAAACTCCAAGAAGTAATAAAAATTTTTTGGAGTTTTTTGGTTAATATTTAAAGTTTATTAAGCTTCAACAATCAGCCTTTGAACATTACAGAAGTGGATTCAGTAATACTTAAAGAATTTTTGAGCGGTGGAGAAAACTATATGATAATCTGGTATGCAGCACCGGATAGAACTACTGGTGTAGTTGACTACACCTATGAAATAACTGAAAAGAGTGATTTGGGAAAAGCAAAATCTAAAGAATAAACATAATCTATATAATTAGGGAGCTTAGGCTCCCTTTTTTTGTAAAAATAAATACAACTACAACATAGTTTTAATTTCCAATTTTCATAATTTCCCTATATAATATTACTAATAATATTAAAGAAGGTGAAATAATGATACCTAGACATGAAATGACACTAACAGATAAACCATACAAAATTGATGAAAAAAACTATGAAAGATATCCTGTTACCAACCAGGCCTTTGCTACCGTGAGTTATAAAGATACTGGAGATATAGGACTTTATCTATCATTGAATAAAATGATGGATACTATGATTTCTAAAATGCAAAAAGGAGTAGAAGGAAGAAAACAGGAAAATAATGCTCTTGACATGGGTGCAAATTCCTTAAATCTTATACTAGGAAATTATGGTAAACCAAATAGTCAACTTTTGAAATGGCAGCCTTTATTTACTCCTGAGATGATGCAGAAAAACAAAGTAAATTATAAACCGGAAAAACTTTCGGAAATGGTAAAAGAAGCTGCTTTTCTTTACGGTGCCGACTTAATAGGAATAACTGATCTAAATCCAAAATGGGTATTTTCCCAGGATATGGTAAAGCCGTATGTAATAAAAGAAACAGATGAACCTAGAGAAACCGAAGGAGAATTTGTTATACCAAAATCTATGAACAAAGCAATAGTTATGGCTGTTGCTATGAATGATGAAATGACAAAAGCATCCCCATCTGTAAAAGCTAGTGTGACAACAGCTATTGGATATTCGAGAATGGGTATAACAGCTGTAGCTTTAGCAGAATACATAAGAGGACTTGGATATAATGCCATACCGGCAATGAACGATACTGCCTTAAGTATTCCATTAGCTGTAGATGCTGGATTAGGACAGTTAGGTAGACTTGGTATTTTGATAACACCGGAATACGGGCCTAATGTAAGACTCTTTAAGGTTATAACAGATATGCCTCTCGAAAATGATAAGCCAATAGATTTTGGAGTAGTGGAATTTTGTAAAAATTGCTATTTATGTGCTGAAAGTTGTCCTTCAGGTGCCATAAGTTTTGAAGAACCTACTTTTGAACCAGCCTGTGACAATAACAATCCTGGAGTTGAAAAATGGCCCATAAAATCTGAAGAATGTCTTAGATTTTGGCAGGAAAATGGAGCAAGCTGTTCCAACTGTATAGCCGCATGCCCATTTATAGAAGGATATAAATCTACTATGTGTATAGAATGCGAAGATTGTCGTACAAGATGTGTACTACAAACCAATACTTTCATGAGAAAAAAATACGGATATTTAGATGTAAAACAATGGGGTGGAGAATCAAAAGTACTTTATCCAAGGAGAAAGGGATTATAAAGTATTAATTAATCAATTCTTAATGGAAATATTCTCTAAATAGAAGTATAATTATATTAATAAAACAAAAATAATTATTTGGAGATGGTTACAATGAAGACCAGTAAAATGATAGCCCCAATTATAATCACAATACTACTACTTATGTACATAAGTTTCTTTGTGTGGGCATGGTCTATTACTCCTGTACCACTTTGGGGGAAGGTAGTAGGTCTCGTAATACCTATAAGTTTAATGGGGGTAAGTATTTTTGTTTTAATAGAAAGAATAAAAGAAATAAGGAGTGGAGAAGAAGATGATCTTAGTAAATACTGAACACTACAATGATAAAGAACTTCATATGCTTGGCCTTGTAAAGGGAAGTACAATCCAAAGTAAAAACCTTGGTAGAGATATTACTCAGGGATTTAAAACCTTAGTAGGAGGAGAGTTAAAAGCTTACAACGATATGATGAATGATGCTAGGGCACTAGCAACGAAAAGAATGGTAGAAGAAGCAGAATCTATGGGAGCTGATGCTGTTGTAAATGTTAGATACTCATCTTCAGCCATAATGTCAGGAGCAGCAGAGGTTATAGTTTACGGTACTGCAGTAAAATTCAAATAAATTTGATAAAAAATAATACATCTAGTATTATTTTTTGTAATTATGAAGTATATTCATAAACGAGCTATTAGGATAGTCACCTAATATTTACAACAAGGAGGTTCGTAAATGGATAATTTAACGGAGTTTAATAGAAAAAAATACAATGACACATATAATCTAATCTATGAAACAACTATGAAGCAAAGAGAAAATGGTTCAATAACCATAGAATCACTAGAAGCATTGCTTCGGGACCAGTATATTTACAGTGACTTAGATTGGCTTGGCCGGGGAGAGATTAAAGATATAGTCAATCGGGCGACAGTGGCAGCTCTTGAAAGTATTTTATTCCAGTGGAAAGAAGAAGTTAAAAACAAATAAATTAAATATAATATGAATTAAAAAGAAACTTGGCTGTTAAACCAAGTTTCTTTTTATTATTAATATCAGAATATTACACCTATAAGTAGTGATAATGCCAAAGCTACATTCATAATTAAAAAGTTATGTACAGCAAGTTCAAAGGTTCTATTCTTGCTCTGCTCTTTTCTGAATTCATGGATATTACTCATTACAGGTATAAAAGTAAGGAGAGCTACTAATGTAATGAGAGGGACAATGTCAAATATAATCAATATAATCATTATTACAAAAGCTATGATATACATTAATGAATACAATCTTATAGAATTTTCCTTACCTATATATCTAGGAAGTGTGTATCTGTCGTTAGCAATATCATCTTCTATATCACATATATTGTTGGCAAGCATTAAATTTGCTATACCAAGCTGTGCCGGCAGAGAAACTAAAAATACTTTAATTAAATCTAATAAATCAATATTTAAATCCATGATCCAATTGTTCAGATTAAAAATAACTATATTGTTTTCGTATACGTGAATATAAGTAGATAAAAATATAATGAAAAATCCCATGACAAACCCAGAAACAATCTCCCCAAAAGGTGTTCTTGATATAGGTACCGGACCGAAAGTATATAATATTCCTGCAGCAAAGGAGATAACACCAATAATGAGAACTAAAAGATTGGTTCTTATAACAAGGATAATTCCAAATATTATGGCAATTGATAAAAGAGCACCAATAGTAAGCTGAACTAACTTTTCAGGAATATTATCTCTTACTATAGCATTATGAGATTCATATCCATAACCTTCTTTTTTCTTTGCACTTTTAAAATCAATATAATTATTAATCGCAGTAGTTGCCATATCAAACATTTCCAAAGATATTAGCATTATTAAAAAATTAAAAAAACTAAAATCGTCATAAGTATACAAAGCATAGAATGTACCTAGAAGAAAAGGAACAATGCTGGCTACCTTGGTCTGTATTTCTACTAATTTTAAAAAACTCTTTAAATTCATGATTTCACCTCCAAAACTATTATAGCATAAAAACAACAGCAATATAAATAAAAAATTAACAATATATTAGATTTTATAAAATCCAAAAAAATAAAAGAACTTGAATTTTCAAGCTCTTTTATTTTAAAATATTTAATATTTTTTACCACTTACCTTTATTCATATGAATTGCTAATTCAGCCTTAGAAATCTGCTTCATTTCCCAAGCAGCTTGTATAGCTTTTTCAAAAGCATCAACACAACCAGGGTCTAAGTCAAGTTCTATCCCTTCATGAGCTAATTCATCAATAGCCATAGCTAAATTAATAATATCCATATGAATATCGTTAGTTGCATCTGCTTTTCTTATTTTATCAGATGTTTCTTCACTAAGTTCGATAAATTTTTCTCTTGGAGCTCCGCATTTTGGACAATTATCTCCTAATGATTCCTTTTCAGTAGTATAACCACAAACTTCGCATTTAAATAATCTTTCCATTGTAACCTCCTTAAAATTTTAAGTTATGAAAACTCTATATATATAGTACCATTTTAAAACTAAATTATACATTAATTTTAATTTTTTTTTAATATTATTCTAATTGACTTAAGGTATAATAAGTGGTAGTATTATAGAACCGACTGGTCAGTCGGAACATTAAACATAAAAAATCTAACTAATATAAGCAGGAGGTAGTATTGTGAAAAAGATAGTAATTGCAGTTCTTGTAGTCATTTTAGCATTATCATTAGCTGGATGCGGACAGGAAACTGTGGAAGAAGAAAAGGAAACTTATATAGCTGTAGAAGTGGAAAGTGTACAGAAACAGGATATTTTCGTAGAAAATATATTTTCTGGCAATGTTTATGCAGATAAGGATGTTTACGTAATGCCTAAGATTGTAGGAAAAGTTGAAGAAGTAAAAGTATCAGTAGGAGATTTTGTGGAAAAAGACGACATACTATTTATACTTAATGAAGAAGACATACAAAATCAGGTAGACCTAGCTAGAGCTGCCTACAATTCTGCACTGGCAAATTATGAAAGAACTAAAGAGCAGATTGAAAATGCAAAGGATGCTTTTCAAAGAACGAAAGAACTTTACGAAGAAGGTGCTGTATCTAAAGCTGAATATGATCAGGCTAAATTAGCAGCTTCAGACAAAAGCTTAGAAGCGATACAGGCTCAAGTTAACCAAGCTAGAGTAGGATACAACCAAGCCCTAGATGCATTAGATAATGCCCAGGTTAAAGCACCTATATCCGGTACAGTTACGAGCGTTAACATAGAAGAAGGAGAATATGCCACTAATTCTTCTCCAGCAGTTGTAATTATGGATATGGAAAATGTAAAAATAGTTGTAAATGTAACGGAAAGTATAATTAATAAGTTATATCCTGGAAAGGAAGTTACTGTAGAGATAGATGCGGCAGAGCTAAAAACCCAAGCAGAAATAGAAACAGTAAGTGACTCTGTGAATCCTCAGACAGGTCTTTACGAAGTAAAAATAAGGGTACCAAATGATTCTAACATTAAGTCGGGAATGTTTGCTTCAGTAATAGTTCCTACAGATATAAGAGAAAATGTTATTGCAATACCAGCACAAGCGGTACTGCAAAAAGAGGATGGTAAAGTAGTTTATACAGTTGACGGTGATAAAGCAGTAGAAAATACTGTTGAAACAGGCTTGGATATAGGAGACAGGATAGAAATCACTACGGGATTATCAGAAGGTGCCCAAATTATTATTAAAGGGCAAGATTACGTAAGTGAAGGAACAAATATAAAGGTAGTGAGGGGAGAATAATATGATTTCAAAATTTTCAGTTAGACGTCCAGTTACTATCTTAATGATAATTTTGATAGTAATATTAATCGGAGTTGTTTCATTAACAGAATTACCTATAGATTTACTTCCGAATATAGAATTCCCTATAGCTGTAGTTTCTACAAGCTATCCAGGCGTAAGTCCGGAAGAAATAGAAAATTTAGTTACCAAACCTCTTGAAAATTCCCTTACTACTGTTGGGAATATAGATACCCTAACTTCCATATCTTCAGAAGGTAGTTCACTGATAATATTACAGTTGGAGCTTGGTACAGATATGGATTTTGCAGCTCTAGAGATGAGAGAGAAAATAGATATGGTTAAAGGCTTTCTCCCTGAAGGAGCATCAGATCCAAATGTGTTTAAGTTTGACCCTACTGCAATGCCAGTTATGTACCTTACTGTAAGAAGCGAAGGGGATATATCTACAACTCAAAAAATCTCTGAAGATATAATTAAAACAAGACTTGAAAGAATACAGGGTGTTGCATCAGTAAATATAGGTGGAGGATTTGAAAAAGAAGTACAAGTCGAATTAGATCAAAATAAAATTCAGGGTTTTGATTTGACTTTGGACTATGTTTCACAAATATTAATGTCCGACAATATTAACCTTCCTGGTGGAGAAGTTTTTAAAGGAAATCAAGAATTAAATGTTAGAACTATAGGAGAATACGACTCAATTCAACAAATAAAAAATGCTAATATTCCTTTAAAGACAGGAGGAAGTGTAAGACTTGGTGATATAGCTAATGTAAATTTAACTAATTCAGACAAAGATATTATTTCTAGATTAGATGGCGAAGATACTATAGAAATTACAATAATGAAGCAATCAGGAGTCAATACAGTAAATATTTCTAATGAAATAAATCAAGAATTATTAAAACTTGAACAAGAATATGGTAATGTTACAATAAATAAAGTATTTGACCAGGCTGATTATATAAACTTTGCTATAGGTAATATGGCTATGAATGCTTTGCTAGGTGGTCTTTTAGCAGTAGTGGTATTGTTATTATTTTTGAAAAACATTAAATCAACCTTGATAATAGCATTATCTATGCCTATTTCCATCATATCCACTTTTATATTAGTATATTTTGCCGATGTAACTCTTAACATGATGACTATAGGAGGTATTGCATTAGGGATAGGTATGCTTGTTGACAACTCAATTGTTGTGCTAGAAAATATCTACAGATATAGGACGGAAGGTTACGGTATTAAAGAATCGTCTATATTAGGAGCTAATGAAGTTGCAGCAGCGGTTACAGCTTCAACTCTTACAACTATAGCAGTTTTCCTTCCAATAGTTTTCGTAGAAGGAATTACATCAACAATTTTCACAGAGCTAGCTATGACCGTAACCTTTTCATTGATTAGTTCATTAGGTGTAGCTTTGACACTAATACCTATGTTATCAGCAAATATATTAAAAATTAAAAATATAAAAATTAATGTAGATAAAGAAGAAACAGGAGTCATTGAAGAAAAAGGATTTATAAACAAAATCAGAAGAGGATATAAGAAAATTTTAAACAGAAGTCTTAATCACAGACTGCTAGTTTTCATATTGATGATTACAATATTTGTAGGAAGTTTATTATCACTTACAACTGTAGGATCAGCGTTTCTTCCAGCTTCTGACGAAGGGCAGATAGATATCTCAATATCCTTACCAAATGGTTCAGAATTAAATGAGACAGATAATGTAGTAAAAGAAATAGAAGATATATTAAAAGATGTTGAAGAAATTGATTATGTGTATTCAAGTATCGGAGGAGGCGTAGCAGGAATGAACATGGGAACTTCCAGTACAAATTCCGCTAGCATGATGGTTATGTTAAAAAATCTTGATGAAAGAGATAAGTCCTCCTTTGAATTAGCAGACGAAATTAGAAATATGGTTAAGGATATTCCAGGAGCTGAAATAAAAGTGTCGCCTACCTCCCTTATGATGGCTGGTGGAGGATTAGCCGGCGGAGGACTGTCAATAAGCATTAAGGGTGATGATATAGATACCCTAGAAAATATAAGCAACGATTTTAAAGAAATTGTAGAGAATGTTTCAGGAACTAGAGAGGTTGAAACATCTAGATCAGAAGGTGTTTCAGAGGTAAGAGTAAGAATAGATAAAGACAGAGCATCAAGATACGGTCTTACTACAGGACAGATAGCAAATACTGTTAGAAATACCTTATCGGGACGAACAGTTACAACTTTCAAATATGAAAATGAAGAGCTGGATGTTGTAATAAAAGGTGATGAAAGGTATAAAGAAAGTATGTCAGCTCTGGAATCACTACCTTTAACCGGACCAACAGGATCCATAATACCATTAGACCAGGTTGCAGAAGTATATCTAGACAGAGGACCTATAAGCATTCAGAGAGAAAATCAATCAAGAGTAGTTTCTGTAAGTGCAGATACCTTTGGTAGAGATGTGGCTAGCGTAAGTGCTGAGATAGAAGAAAAATTAGCAGATTACAATATGCCTCAGGGATATACATACAGTTTCGGTGGTGAAGTAGAATTAATAGAAGATGCATTTAACGATCTTACTATAGTGCTGATTTTAGCTATACTATTGGTATATATGATACTAGCGGCTCAATTTGAATCTTTGATGTATCCATTCATAATTATGTTTACAGTTCCTTTAGCCCTTTCAGGAGGATTCTTAGGATTGGCAATAACTGGAGTGGATATAAGTATAGTGTCTATAATTGGATTTATAGTCCTTGTAGGTATAGTTGTAAATAATGCCATAGTTTTAGTAGATTATATAAATAAAAGAAGAGATATGGGAGAAACGAGAAGAGAAGCAATCCTTAATGCAGGACCTATAAGACTTAGGCCAATACTAATGACAGCATTGACTACTATACTGGCCTTAGTGCCTCTTGCAGTAGTAGGAGGAGAAGGCTCGGAAATACAATTACCAATGGCAATAGTAGTAATAAGTGGACTTTCATTATCTACTATCCTAACACTGATATTTGTACCGGTTATGTACACAGTCATAGATGATATAGCCCATTTCTTCAAGAAACTCTTCGGTATGCTAGACGAAGAAGACGAGGTGGCAACTGATGAAGTTTAAGAATGAGAAAGAAAAGGAAATAGTAAAGGCAGCATATGAAATTTTTCAAATAAACGGCTACCACAATGCAAAGATGAAAACCATAGCTGATAAGGCAGGCATAGGAAAAGGTACTTTATACGAGTATTTCAAAAGCAAAAAAGAACTCTTTGAAATTTCTATGATATTTAGTATGGAAAAAGGGTTTGAAGGAATAAAAGAAGTCTTAAACCTAGATTTAGGTTTTAGAGAAAAAGTAATAGAGTACTTTAAATATAAAAAGAATTATATGGAAAATCAAAACACTATATTCGAAAGTTTTTTCTCTAATAGAGAATTGATTTCAGACAAGGTTAGGGACACATTCTTCTGTTCTATGAGTAATCATTATTATGATATAATGGTAATAGTAGAAGAAGGAGTAAAAGAAGGTGTAGTAAGAGAAGATGCCGATAAAGACATTTTGGCGTCCTGCATTTTAAGTATATCAAACCAGCATTTGGGTATTAATTCACTAGGAGATAAAAACTCTGAAGTAGACTTTGAAAAAATAATTGATTCACTACTTGAAGGATTTGGAAGGAGATAATTATGAAGAAAAAACTAATATTAGGATTGGTAGTAATGATGCTGATTAGTTCTGTACCTGTATTAGGTATGGAAACCACATCAGAGTCACCAGTAAGTCAGGAAGAAAACCAAGAAACAGCTGAAGAAATTGAAGTACTAAAGTTGACTATAGAAGATGCAGTAAATTTAGCTGTAGAAAACAGCTGGGATATTCAGACCTTGGATAGAAATATTCGGAAAATTAATGATGTGATAGATGAACAAGAAGATACACAAGATTCTGTAGAAGACTTATTAAAGATTTCTTTTCAAGAGTTGGAATATATTAATGATTTGAGAGAAGAACAAGGAAAAGAACCTATAGATATTGCAGAAGGTTTTTTTGATAAACTTCTTATTAAAAGAGGCTATGGAGTAAAATCTGTAGAAGTACAAAAAACTACACTAGAAGAAACTAAAAAACAAACTTTAGAAGCTTTAGAAATTGGAGCCAAATCTGCATACTATCAAGTGCTTATAGCAGAAAAGACCCTCGAACTACAGGAACAACTTCTTAAAAAAGCCGAGCAGCATAAAGAAATAGCCAAGGTAAAATACGAAAACGGCGTTGCTACAAAGCTAGTCAAGTTACAGGCTGATTCTGCTTACATTAGTGCTAAATCAGACTACCAAAATGCAGAAGATGAATTAAAGATCAAATATCTAGAGTTGAATAATACTTTAGGACTTGAGTTTGACCAGAAAGTTGATCTTGTTTCTGATGTAGGGTACACACCTACTCAGGAGATAGACCTTGATGCAAGCATAGAATCAGCTTTTGAAAATAGGTCTGATATTAAAAAATTAAAATCAGAGTTAGAATTACAAGAAGTTGAAACAGCAGCCTATAAATCATACTATACTCCAGCTCTAAGACAGTACAAAGATGCTGAAGAAAAACTTTTGGAAGCACAGCATGCTTACGAGCAATCCTTCAAGGACGTAGAACTTGATGTTAGAAGAAATTACCTTGAACTTGTAAAAGCTGAAAGAGCTCTAAGCAATATGACGGAATCTGCAGCTATAGCTAGAGAATCTGTAAGAGTATCTCAACTCTTTTACGAATACGACCTAGCTACTCTAACAGATGTAATAGATGCTGAAACCGGCCTAGCTCAAGCTGAGATAGGTAGGTATCAACTGATGGTATCCTACAACATCACAAAGATGATGTTTGAAAACTCTTATGATGTAGGATTACCTTCTGGTGGTGGGACATCTGGCGGATCTTTTTAAGAATAATTAATTTTACATTTAAGAAATTTCCTATATAATATAAAATTGAAAGAAAAAATACAGAGGAGGATTATATATGTCTAAAAAAATTGTTGTATTTACAAGTAATTCATGACCACACTGTGTAACTGCTAAGGAGTTCCTTAGAGAAAAAGGTTTTGAATATGAAGAAAAAAATGTTTCTTCAGATATGGAAGCAAGAAAAGAACTTATGGAAATGGGATTCATGGGAGTACCTATAATATTAGTTGACGGTGAAACTGTAGAAGGGTTCAACAAAGGTAAGCTGGAAAAATTACTTGAAGAGTAAATTATGGATACTAAATTAGATATAGGTTTAAAATATAAAAAAGAAAAAACAGTTACAGAAAAAGACACAGCTGCAGCATTGGGAAGTGGAGGAGTTGAAGTATTTTCCACACCTATGATGGTAGCATTAATAGAAAACACCTGCCTAGAAGCTGTAGAAGACAAACTTCCTGAAGGTTATTCTACTGTGGGCATACATTTAGATGTATCCCACATAGGAGCTACAAAAGTAGGAAAAAAAGTATGGGCAGAGGTAGAACTGATAGACCAGGATAGAAAAAAACTTATGTTTAAAGTTGAAACCTTTGACGAAGATAAAAAAATCGGTGAAGGTACTCATGAAAGATTCATTATAGATGTTGAAAAATTCATAAATAAGTTATAAAATTAGCCTAAGATTTAATCTTAGGCTTTTTTTAAAAAGGAGTACTTTATGATGCACAGAAAATTTAATGACAACGAAATTTTTATCAGCGGTTATGCCAAGCTACCTTCAAATATTACAGCTAGCAAGTTGTATGAAGTTATAGCTGTGGTGGTACTTGTTGATAAAAAAACAGGGGAAATTTTAGATGCTGAATGTACTTTATCTACTAGGTTAGGTAGAGATTTTGTAAACTACATACTTATTGGAAATAATATTAATGATGTAGAAAAAATTAACAAAGAAATGGACGAAAAGTATTTTGGTTCAGCACAAAAGGCTGTAGTTACAGCATTTAAGAACTGCAAGAAAAAATACGATGCTATAGACTTTTAAATTGACATAAACTATATAATAATATATTATATAATCAATTAAATTATACCCTTTTGTTTGTGGAAGACGGGCTTACCCCTGTTTTCAGAGCATTCAATACACGGTGACAGCAGAGCTGGATATCTGTGTATTTTTTGTTTAATAAGGAGGATTATATGAAAGAAAGAGTCAGAAGCGAAGTACTAAGAAAAAAGATAATGTCAGCTGAGAAAGCATCCCGATTTATACAAGATGGTATGACTGTAGGAACCAGTGGGTTCACTCCGGCAGGCTATCCTAAAGCAGTACCCTTGGCATTAGCTAAAAGAGCAAAAGAAGGGGAAAGATTGAAAATCAACTTAATAACCGGTGCTTCTGTTGGGGAAGAACTAGATGGAGAACTTGCTAAAGCAGGAGTTGTAGAAAGAAGATATCCCTATCAAACAAACGGTGATATGAGAAACAAAATTAACTCGGGGGATGTAAAATTTTCCGATATTCATTTAAGTCATATGCCGAGATGGATAAAATACGGTTTCTTTGGAAATATCGACGTAGCAGTTATAGAAGCTGTTGCCTTAAACGAAGATGGAAGTATAGTACCTTCTACATCTATAGGTTGTAGTAATGCACTGGTAGAAAAAGCCGAAAAAGTAATAATAGAAATAAATACATCTCAACCAATAGAACTTGAAGGGATCCACGATGTATACGACATAGAAAATCCACCTCATACCAAACCGATACCTTTAACAAAGGTAGAAGAAAAAATAGGAGTACCCTACATAAAATGTCCTGTAGATAAAATAGCAGCTGTTGTAGTAACAGATATAAAGGACAGTACGCGAGATGTTGCCCCTATAGATGAAGATTCAAAAATTATGGCTCAGCACATAGTGAATTTTATTGTAAAAGAATCCAAAGAAGGTAGACTACCTGAAAAACTTCTTCCCCTTCAATCGGGAGTAGGAAGTGTAGCTAATGCTATTTTAGGAGGACTTAAGGAAACGAAGTTTCAAGATTTGGAAATATACTCTGAAGTTTTACAGGATTCTGTATTTGATTTAATGGATGCAGGAAAGATAAAATTTGCTTCAGGTACATCATTAACAATATCCCCAAATAGGTTGGAAGATTTTTATAAAAACTTGCATAAATATAGGAAAAATATAATCTTAAGACCGGAAGAAATAAGCAACAATCCTGAAATAATAAGAAGATTAGGTGTCATAGCTATGAATACGGCTATAGAATTTGATATTTACGGCAATGTAAACTCAACTAATATCTCAGGATCAAGAATGATGAATGGTATAGGTGGCTCTGGAGATTTTGCTAGAAATGCATATCTTTCCATATTCATGACCAAATCAACAGCTAAAGGAGGAGATATATCAAGTATAGTGCCTTTTGTAAAACACGTAGACCACACAGAACACGATGTCCACGTAGTTGTAACAGAGCAGGGATTGGCAGATTTAAGAGGTTTATCCCCTAGGGAAAGAGTAGAAAAAATCATAGAAAACTGCGTCCATCCAAAATTTAAAGAACATTTGGAAAACTATATTAAATCAGCTGAAAAAAATTGTAAATATAAACACACACCTCATGATTTTAATGAGGCTTTCAAAAACTAAAAAGTTTAAAAATGCAAGATGTAAAAAAGAAAATTCATTTTTACAAATAATCTTGCAAATCCAACGGATGTATTATACATTTATATATGAAAAACGTAATCAATGGAGGTAATTAGATGTTTGATAAGGAAAAAATTGACCAAATTTCTAAGTCAAAGAAAGAATGGGAAGAAACAAAATTAGATAAAGTGTTATCAAGATTCCCTGAAAGAAAAGAAGAATTCAAAACAGGGTCTGGAGAAAAAGTAGAAAGACTTTATACTCCGGAAGATATTAAAGATTTAGACTACATGGAAGACTTAGGATTTCCAGGAGAATATCCATATACTAGGGGATATCAACCTACAATGCATAGAGGTAGACTTTGGACTATGAGAATGTATGCTGGATTTGCTACAGCTGCAGAATCAAACCAAAGATACAAGTATTTAGTTGAAAACGGATCTACCGGTCTATCAGTAGCTTTCGACCTACCTACTCAAATAGGATACGATTCAGACCATCCTTTAGCAGAAGGAGAAGTAGGAAAAGTTGGAGTTGCAATAGACTCACTAGCAGATATGGAAATACTATTTGATGGAATACCTTTAGATAAGGTAAGTACTTCTATGACCATAAATGCACCGGCATCAGCACTACTTGCTATGTATATAGCAGTTGCAGAAAAGCAGGGAGTATCAGCAGATAAGCTTAGAGGAACAATCCAAAATGACATATTAAAAGAATATGTAGCAAGAGGAACATACATATTCCCTACAGAAGAATCAATGAGATTAATCACAGATATATTTGAATACTGTTCAGAAAACGTTCCAAAGTGGAATACTATTAGTATATCTGGATACCACATAAGAGAAGCAGGATCAACAGCAGCACAGGAAGTTGGATTTACATTAGCAGATGGTATAGCTTATGTAGAAGCGGCTATTAAAGCAGGACTTGATGTTGATAGTTTTGCACCTAGATTATCATTCTTCTTTAATGCTCACAACGATCTTTTAGAAGAAGTTGCTAAATTTAGAGCAGCTAGAAGATTATGGGCTAGAATTATGAAAGAAAGATTTGGAGCGAAAAACCCTAAATCAATGATGCTTAAATTCCACACTCAAACTGGAGGATCAACTCTTACAGCTCAGCAACCTGACAACAACGTAGTTAGAGTAGCGATCCAGGCACTTGCAGCAGTATTAGGTGGAACCCAGTCTCTACATACAAACTCAAGAGACGAGGCACTAGCTCTTCCAACTGAAGATTCAGTTACAATAGCTCTTAGAACTCAACAGATTCTTGCAAACGAAAGTGGAGTAACAAATACAGTTGACCCATTAGCAGGATCTTACTATGTAGAAGCTAAGACTAAAGAAATAGAAGATGAAGCAATGAAATATATTGATAAAATCGATGACTTAGGTGGAGCACCTAAAGCAATTGATAGAGGATATATACAGCAGGAAATCACCGATGCAGCATATGATTACCAAAAAGCAGTAGAATCCGGTGAAGTAGTAGTTGTTGGTATGAACAAATACAAATCTGATAAAGAGCCTAAGCAGGAACTTCTAAAAGTTGATCCACAGGTTGGAGAAATGCAGAAGGAAAGATTAACTAAACTTAAGTCTGAAAGAAACAACGAAGCGGTTGAAGAAAAACTTGAAGCCTTAAGAAAAGCTTGTGAAGGTGACGATAATGTTATGCCTTATATAGTAGATGCAGTAAAAGAATATGCAACTCTAGGCGAGGTATGTGGAGTAATGAGAGACGTATTTGGTGAATACGAGCAAAATGTAATGCTTTAATATAAAAAGAAGATTAAGTAGGAGGAAATTAATATGTCAAAAACAATTAGAGTTTTAGTTGCTAAACCTGGTCTTGACGGTCACGATAGAGGAGCTAAAATGATAGCCAGATCCCTTAGAGACGCAGGTATGGAAGTTATATATACAGGTCTTAGACAGAGTCCTGAGCAAATAGTAGCAGCAGCAATTCAGGAAGATGTAGACGTAATAGGTATGAGTATTTTATCAGGAGCACACAATCACCTTTTCCCAAAGGTTATAAAACTTCTTAAAGAACAAAATGCAGAAGATATAATGGTAATTGGTGGTGGAGTAATCCCTGAAGAAGATATACCTGGACTAAAAGAAATGGGAGTTAAGGCAATCTTTACACCAGGAACTCCAACAAAGGATACAGTAGAATTTATTAGAAATAACGTAAATAAATAATTATAAAAAAAGGCTTTGATAAAATGGAACTAATAGAAAGAATGCTTGAAGGGGATAAAAGAGCCTGTGCCAAGCTTATAACTTTAATAGAAAATGACGAAAAAGCCGGCGAAGAAATAATCAAGGCGATTTATCCGAAGACCGGTAATGCCCACGTAATAGGCATTACCGGACCTCCGGGAGCGGGTAAAAGCACTCTTACGGACAAGCTTGTTAAAGATTTAAGAAAAAAAGATAAGAAAATAGGAATTATTGCAGTTGATCCGACCAGCCCTTTCTCCGGAGGAGCGATTCTTGGGGATAGGATTAGGATGAATGATCACGCCTTAGACCCAAATGTATTCATTAGAAGTATGGGTACCAGAGGATACTTAGGCGGTTTGTCTAAGCAGACTAGAAATGCAGTAAAAGTACTTGATGCCTACGGATGCGACTATGTATTCATAGAAACCGTTGGAGTAGGACAGTCTGAGGTTGACATAGTAAAGGCGGCAGATACTGTAGTAATGGTTATGGTTCCTGGATTAGGGGATGATATTCAATCTATTAAAGCCGGTATAATGGAAATAGGCGATATCTTTGCTGTAAATAAAAGCGACCTTATGGGTTCTCAAAGAACAGCTACTGAAATAAAGATGATGCTTGATTTAAGTGAAAATTTAGATAGAAGACCACCTATTGTTATGGTAACGGCTAATAGAAATGAAAACATAGATAAACTAGTAGAAGAAATTGATTCTCATCTTGAATACATGGACGAATCGGGAAATCTTGAAAAAAGAAGAAGGAACAATTTTGAAGATGAACTGATCAATCTTGTAGAACTTGAAATTAAAAAACTAATAAAAGAAAAGACAGAATCCGACGGCGGAATTAAAAAATACGCTGACCAGCTTTTATCAAGAGATGTAGATCCTTATTCTATTAGAGATGAAATTTTAGAAAAGATAAACTTGAAATAAGGAGGAAAAAATGGTAAAAAAAATAGATCATATAGGTGTTGCAGTTAAAAGTATCGAAGAAAGTTTAAAGCTTTACGAAGATGCTTTAGGAATGGAATTAGCAGGAACTGAAGTAGTTGAAGAACAAAAAGTAAGAACTGCTTTCCTACCAATAGGCGATACAGAGATAGAACTTCTAGAATCTACAGATCCAGATGGACCAATAGGTAGATATATCGAAAAAAGAGGAGAAGGAGTTCAACACATAGCATACAGAGTTGAAAATATAGAAGAAGCTATAAAAGAAATGATGGATAAAGGTATTAGAATGATAGATGAAACTCCAAGATACGGGGCTGGGGGAGCTAAGATAGCTTTCTGTCATCCAAAAAGTACAAAGGGAGTACTAATAGAACTTTGTCAAAGAGACGAAGAATAATAAATCAAAATAATTTAAGGGGCTGTCGGTAAATAGCTCCTCAGAAAATCAGCATAACAAATAAAGTTATGCTGATTTTTTTATACAAAAAAGAAAAAAGATGGCTAAAAAAAGCCATCTTTCCTCCGTTATATGATAAAATATAACTACAATGAATAATACATATTATACAGAATAT
>Ga0182234_10043_pt1 | contig 69925 bp, 61 predicted proteins | sample hydfratesGB_TM_A_FD_145595 | JGI IMG/M metagenome (GOLD analysis project Ga0182234, IMG submission 145595) | Subsurface microbial communities from deep shales in Ohio, USA - hydraulic fracturing test GB_TM_A | ecosystem: Environmental > Aquatic > Deep subsurface > Shale gas/oil reservoir >...
TTACTTCTCCAAATAGTAGAGCACCAATATCAGCACAGCCAATTGGCATTCCTGGATGTCCGGAATTTGCCTTTTCTACAATGTCTGCAGATAATCCTCTAACTGTGTTCGCTACTTCTTTTAACAAGATTTATCCCTCCCAGAATTAAATAAAGTTTTCTCAATTATTATTTTATATGTTAAGTTAATAAATGTCCAGTCAGACAAATAAATAATTTAAGATTTACATATAATAATTTAATAAGAACTAAATAAAGTTAATTTAAAGCATAAATTAACTCTGAGCTTGCTTTACCTCGCTCTGCCTTCGTTTTTGATGGTTATTATAAACCGAAGCTAAATATATTCCACCCAGAATAAATGCTCCTCCAATTAAAGTGGTCAATCTAACAGCCTCATCTAATAATAACCAGGCCAAAAACGTGGTGATTATTGGCTCTCCCAGTATAGATAAAGAAACAATGGAAGTAGACAGATAGCGAACTGCAAAATTAAGAATTGAATGTCCAATCAGTGTTGGGCCAATGGCCAGAGCTAAAAAAAGCAGATAATTATTTAAACCATGACCGGTAAAGGGAATCTTGAATAAATAAACACCAATTCCTAAAAAAAGAGCCGCATATGTATAGAGAATATAGAGGTAAGGAAAATAATCCAATTTTTTTCGCACTCCTCTACCTATAAAAAGATAGGAAGAAGCAAATAATGCCGCCGAAAGAGCTAAAAAATTACCAAAAAGTTTATCGCCCAGCTGATATAAATCCCCAACACTAATTACTGTGCTACCAATAACTGCCATAATAATGCCAATAACTGCTCCTTCTTTTAAGTCTTCTCTGGCAAAAAAATACTCTAAAATTATTGTGAACAGCGGCTGCAGTGCTACAAAAATAACTGAATTTGAAATATCAGTATATTGAATAGAACTGATCCAGAGGATAAAATGAACCGCTAAGAGAAAACCGACCAGTAGAGGTCGGTAATCCAGAAAGTAACGTGCCTTGCTTTTATGTTTAATAAAGAAATATGGAGTTAAAAGCAGAACAGTAAACAACATTCTATAAAAGGCAGTTATCAATGGTGGTGCTGACACAAGTTTAATAAGTATTCCAGAGAGTGATAAAAAGAAAATTCCTACTGTAAGCAGTATATATATCTTTTTTTTAAAATCCATTTTATCACACCCATTTTTTAAATTTCTACTTCCTGACTTAAATTGCTCTCTTCCAAAACAATAATCTGGTCATAATGTTTAAATTCCACCTTGTCTCCTGAAATCAGCAAATATTTAACCTGGTTTTCTTTAACAGTTACTTCGATCTGACTGCCCTTAAACCTGAGTCTGAACTGGTATTTATCCCAGTTATCCGGTAAATGAGGATGAAAATATAATTTTCCATTAAACATTCTCATACCACCAAAGCCCTGCACCAGAGCAAGCCAGGTCCCTCCCATACATGCTGTATGAACTCCCTGATAAGCATTTTCATTATAATCATCCAGGTCGAGTCTTGCAGTTTGCATGAAATAATTATAGGCCTGATTTTTATAACCAATCTCCGAAGCAAGTATACTATAAATTGCAGGTGAAAGAGAAGAATCATGAGTTGTTTTAGGTTCATAATAATCATAGTTTCTAATTTTTAATTCTTTACTAAACTTATTTCCTAACTGCAGCATTAAAAGTGTTACATCTGCCTGTTTGATAACCTGATAACGCCAAATAATAAGTGGATGCCAGTTTTTAACAAGAGGCAATTCAGACTCAGGAATATTATCAACCTCAATTGGATTTTTATAAAGAAATGAGTCATCCTGTGGAGTTATCTCTAATTTTTCATTATAAGGAAGATAAATATCTTCTTTTATCTCTTTCATATTCTCAATTTCTTTTTCCGTTAACTCAATTCTTTCTGCAAGTCGGTTATATTTTTCTGGAGATTTATTTTTAATTATTTCTATCATTTTAACAGCTGTATCCAGATTGAATTTAGCCATATAATTAGTGTAGGCATTATTATTTACCCCTGGCTTGTATTCATCAGGTCCACAGACTACATTAAAACAGAATTTATTGTCTTTCATTGGAATATAACTACCCAGACTGAGCCACATGCGTGCTGTTTCAATTAAAATTTCCAGTCCATAATTTTCGATAAATTCCCGATCTCTACTTACCTGATAATAAAGGTTAACTGCATAGGCAATATCCGCATTAATATGATATTGAACTGTTGAGCCCATAAAAAAACCGGAAGCCTCTTCTCCATTTATTGTTCTCCAGGGAAATAATGCCCCTTTAAGTTTCATTCTCCTGGCGTTTTTTCTCGCCTTCTCGAGAGTATTATATCTAAACAGAAGTAAATTTCTAGCTACTTCCGGACGCTGAAAAGCATAAAAAGGAAGTATATAACTTTCTGTATCCCAGAAATAATGGCCTTCATAATATTCTCCACTAATTCCTTTAGCTGCTACACTGGTCTGACCATCTTTTCCGGCTGCCTGCAAAATATGAAAAGCATTAAATCTAAATGCCTGCTGGAGTGAATCATCTCCATCAATTTTCACATCTACATCCTGCCAGTATCCTGACATAAATTCTGCCTGTTCTTCAACCAGATTTTCAAATCCTGTAATAGAAGCTCTGGCAGCCGAAGCTCTGGCATTACTAAGCGGATTCTCTCCTTCTTCCTGACTGTGATTTACACCAACAATTTTATCAATTGTGTATTCTTCTCCCTCAACTGCACTAATATCAAATATCCAGTCAACTCGATTGTCCGAAGAACGTTTTTTTACTTCAGAATTCTCTTTAGAAAAATCATCAAGTAAATGTTCAGCAACATAGGCAACCTTAAAATCTGTACTTTTAACCCTGTGTAAAAGATAACCGGTATTAGTATCAACCTCAGTTTCCATAACTTCTAGAGCCTTTTTATCTCGCAAATGATGGTGATTACTGACATCACCATTAATAGCAGAGTTAACACTAATCTTACCGGAAAAATTAACTGCTTTGAACTGATATCTTATTGCACCAATATGCTCTCTACTTAAAGAAATTAAACGAGTAATTTTGATTTCTATTTTTCTTCCCTGACGATCTTCCCAGAGCACTTTCCGCCTCAAAACTCCCTGCTTTAAGTCAAGCTCGCGCTTATAATCTAAAATTTGACCTTTTAAAAGATTCAATTTTTCTTCATTAATGTATAAATTCATTTCACTCCAGTCGGCTAAATTTACCATTGTCTGTCCTTTTTTAGGTAAATTTGGAGCTTCCTCACCATAAATTATCTCTTCTGAGGCATAAACTCCATTAATATAAAAACCGGGAGTTGTAGTATCTTCACTACCTGGATAATCTTCTTCAATAGTTCCACGCAATCCCATATAACCATTACCCAGAGTAAAAATTGCTTCATTATGATGATTATGTTCTGTTAAAAATTCTTCCTCGGTAATCTTCCAGTCCTGAGATGGATAAATTGCTTCTTTATCCATCTTTCTGGCATGATATGTTCTCAATTATGTCCCCTCCTATTATATTATTCTTAAATTATTTTATTCCCTAACTTTGAGAGAATATATGTCAATATTAATTTCCCGAACATTAATACCTGTATTATTTTCTAGATGTTCTTTTAAAGCAGATTTAAATTTAAGGGCAAATTTTTTAATTTTTAGCCCATAATTAATTTCCAGAGATAAATTAATAAATAATTGGTTATTTGTTTCTTCAACTTTAATTTTTTTGAAATCCGTTATTTCTTGATATTTTTTAATCCAATATTCAATCAAATCAACCAGAACTCGGTTGCTTATACTTAAATTCCCATAAAAACTAAACTTTGGTCTTACAATACTTTTTTCGTGTCTGACAGTCTGATTATCTTTTTTAAAAAAAAGTTCTAAAGAATGAAGTAAATAACCAGAAAAATCTTTTTCAACCTCAATAGTGGGGACTGGTATTACATGTTTCCCTTCATTATTTCGCACTGAAAGAGCTGTTTCTATTTCTTCAGCTGAAGAAATCTCTTTGATATCTATGTATTGATCAATTCCGCCCAGTTCCAGTCTCTCTTCAATTCTCTCAACCATTCCAATTGAGGTGCCCAAAATTAATATTTTATTTTCATTAAGTTTTTTTAAACATTCTTTAACGTCTTTTGTCTGTTTCTCATCAAAAAATAGAGCCCGTCTGATGGCCCCCATTTTACTTTCTTCCCTTTTCGCAGAACTCCCCGCCATAATTTTACCAGCATATATTAAAAGCCCATCATCAACAATCAAAGGAATCTGATACTGATTTGCCAGCAAAACTGCACGATGACTTTTACCTGTTCCACTGGGTCCAACAAGAGCATATACTTTCATCTTTTTTAAAATTACCTTCTTTCCTTAAAAATATAAATAGTTGACCTCAGGTTGATTATATATTTTTTTAGAGTTAATTTCAATTTATTAAGCCGATTCTCTAATAATTAAATCAGCCGGTAATAATATATGCCGTGAATTCAAATCTGTTTTATTTATCTGACTAATTAATAATTCCATTGCTTTTTTTCCTTTTTCAATACTGGGATTTTTTATTGTTGTTAGTGCAGGTTCAATAAACTCTCCCAATTTTATGCCATCATAACCAATAACAGCAATTTCTTCGGGAATAGATATTTCAGCTTCCTTTAAAGCCTTAATAACTCCAAGGGCCATTAAATCATTGGCAACAAAGACAGCCGAAACTTCATCTTTAATTTTTATTAATTCTCTGGCCGAAAAATAAGCTCCTTCTTCTGTAAAATCAGAATTAATAATTAATTGATCTTCAACTTCAAGATCATAATCATTTAAAGCATCTAGGTATCCCATAAGTCTATATTTCCCTGCAACCAATTCTAAAGATCCTGTTATTGTAGCTATTTTCCTGTGCCCCTTTTTAATCAAATATTCCACAGCCTGATAAGCTGCCAGTCGATTATCAGTATCAATCCAGTAAATATCTTCATTAATCATCGGATTACCATTAAAAACAAAAGGGGTATTAGTATTTTTTAGAAATTTTACTCTCGGATCATTAAAATTAGGTTCTGTTAAAATGACACCATCTGCTTTTATATTTTTAAAAATCTTTTTAAATAATTCAATATCATTTTTATTTACCGGAGGTAGAGTTAAACTATAACCATGTTCAAATGCTACTTCACTAATTCCTTTTAAAAATTCCAGAAAAAACGGATCAGAAACAGATCTTGGAAAAGCTGGTAAAACCACAGCAATAATATTTGTATTTTTTTTTGCCAGGGCCTGAGCTACTTTGTGCGGTCTATAATCAAGTTTTTTAGCAATTTTTTTTATTTCATTTTTTGTAAATTCATTTACTCTGGGATCATCATTTAAAGCTCTAGAAACTGTAGATTTAGAGACACCAGCAAGTTTTGCTATATCTGACATTGTAATTTCTTCCATCTTTTTCACCACTTTTTAAATAAAAAGAGGCTGATTTCTCAGCCACTTTTTTTATTTTAACTGATACTCTTTTATTGTATATTTTAATAGCTTATAATTCAAGCAGCTATCCTTTGACTGAACCTGCAAGTATTCCCCTTACAAAATAACGCTGTAGGGCAAAGAAAATAATTAAGGGTACAACCATTGAAATAAATGCAGCTGAGGTTAATAAGTGCCAGTTCTGTCCGTAGGATCCTACCAGACTGGAAAGTTTTACTGTTAGAGGTGCAACCTCCTGAAAACCACCTAAATATATTAATGCAACTAAAAGATCATTCCAGACCCATAAAAATTGAAAAATAACTAATGATGCTATAGCCGGAACAGAAAGTGGTAAAGCCAGTTTATAAAATGAAGTCCAGATTGAAGCTCCATCAATATAGGCAGCCTCAAATAGGTCGTCTGGTAGAGATGAAAAGAAATTATGCAGCATAAAAACTGCAAAAGGAAGTCCATAACCAGTATGAGCAAGCCAGACCCCAACAAAAGTTCCAGATAAATTAAGGGCATTATAAATTTTTAGAACCGGAATAAATGTTAATTGTAGTGGAACTACAAGCAGACCAACAATAATTGTATAGACTACCGCTCTTCCTCTAAACTGTAATTTAGCCAGACCAAAAGCCGCAAAAGCTGCAACTAAAACAGGTAAGGCAGTTCCAAAAATAGCAATTATAAAACTATTACGAAAGGCATAAGCCATTCCACCCTGATTTAAAACTTGTTGATAATTTTCGATAGTAAATTGAGTAAACTTTAGAGGACTATTTAGAACTGTCCACCAACCAGTACTACTAACTTCTGATGCAGGTCTAAAAGAGGTGACTAATAATCCAATCGTTGGTAAAATCCAGATAAACATAAAAGCAATTATGAAAACATTGATTATAATCTTTGTAAAATTCATTTTCTTAAACATTATTGGTCTTCACCTCTCATCCGCTTAACATTCATAAATATTACAGGAATTACAAGTACAAATAATACTACTGCTATAGCACTTGCCCTGCCATAATTTCTATATTGAAACATTTCTTTATACATTCTGTTGGCAATAACCTCTGTTCCGTAATTACCATTTGTCATTACGTATACAATATCAAAAATCTTAAGTACATTAACTGCCATAGTAGTAGCAACTACTGCAATTGTAGGTTTCATATATGGTAAAATAATATGTCTAAAAACCTGCCATTCATTTGCTCCATCTACTCTTCCAGCCTCTAAGAGATCTTTAGGAATACCTTTATAAGCAGCGGATAAAATCACCATGGAAAATCCTGTCCAGATCCAGAGCCCTACAAAAATTAAGGCAAAATTATTCATTAATGGGCCCTGAATCAACCATCCCTTTGGCTGAAAACCTAATGATGTTAAAATCTGATTTAAAAGACCAATTTGATTTGCTCCCATAGGTTTATAATCATAGATAAATTTCCAGATAACACCTGCACCAACAAAGGAAACAGCCATCGGCATAAAGATTATAGATTTAGCAATCTTTTCATACTTTACTTTATCCACTAAAATAGCCATTAAAAGACCTAAACTTACTGTCCCAAAAGTAAAGAAAACAATCCACATTAAATTATTTCTAAAGGATGTCAGCATAGCTCTAGATGTAAATGCATAGATAAAGTTGTCAAGTCCTACAAATTCTTCCGATCTTCTCCCCATAAAACTAAAAATGAAAGTCTGTATTGATGGATAAATTAAAAATAATGTCAGAAAGAAAAGAGCAGGCCCTATAAATAGGGCCACCCATTTCTTTATATTTTTGTTATACATAACATTCCTCCCTCAGCAATCTCAAATATTCTGAATAAATTGCTGTTTCCAATCTTTTATTGATTATAAGTATCCTGAGAAATCGATTCTATATACTCAAGCACACCATCTAAATCCTGACCACTTACATAGTCTAAGATACCCTGCCAGAATGCTCCTGAACCAACTGCACCAGGCATTGAATCTGAACCATCAAATCTAAATGTTGGTGCTTCTCTTAACATTGCAGCCATCTGTCTTGTTAGATCATCAGGATAAACATTAGGATTAATATTTTTATTTACACCTAATTTACCTAATTCAGAAACAAAAATTGACTGGGCACCTGCTGTTGATACATATCTCATAAAGGCACGAGCTGCTGAAGTATCATTCATCATTCCAAACATACTAGCTGCACCAAGAACTGGTGTTCCGTATTCTTCATCGATTTCTGGGAAGGGGAAGAAATCATAATCCTCACCAGCAACTAATCCAGGATTATTATCTCTAATAAAACTGGTTATAAAACTTGCCTGACGGTGCATCATAGCCTGAGGAGGATCTGTAAATAATGCATTAGGAGCATCACCAAAGTTAGTTGCTAAAACAGCAGTAGGTGCTCCATAAGTATATTCTGGATCTTTTGCAATTTCACCAAAGATTTCAAAAGCTCTTTTTACTCTCGCATCTGTCCAGGGAATTTCATGATTTACCCATTGATCATATACTTCTGGATCTGTTGTTCTAAGCATGATATCTTCAATCCAATCAGTTCCAGGCCAGCCACTTGCAGCACCTGATTCTAAACCAATTGACCAGGGTGTATCTCCATTAGCAATCATTTCTTCCTGCAGCGCTTTTAATTCATCCCATGTTTCTGGAACTTCATATCCCTTAGCTGCAAATTCTTTTGGGTTATACCAGACTAAACTCTTTACGTCAGCAGAAATATACATTCCATAAAGATCTTCATTATAAGTACCAAGATCAATCCAGGTCTGACTGTATTCTTTATTCATTCTGTCCATATCAAGTACATTACTTAAATTAACAAGATCTCCTTCTTCTGCCAGCTGCTTCATCATTCCCACACCAGTTAAAGCAACAATATCTGGTGGGTTTCCAGCTTCTAAACGGGTGGTAACCAGAGTAGGTAAATCTCTAGTTCCTTCATACTGAACTTCAATACCTGTAGCCTTTTCGAAAGGTTCAACCATTTTCATAAAAGCATCCAGTTCCTGACCACCCCAGACAGCCATTACAGAAACTGAATCCTGCGCTAATGCTGCTGAAGAAAACATCCCTGCCATCAAAACAATACTTAAGATTAATAATAAAGCTTTTTTCATTAAAAATTCCTCCCTTTTTTATTTTGCAGCTTTAATTAGCTGCCTTATTTATTTTTAAGGAGATTATAGACTTATAAACTTATTCCTTAAGTACTAAGTTATTCATTATGAATTGAAAGTTATTTATTATGAATTTAAAATCAAATTTTATTCAAAGTCATTATCTTCTGCACTGTAAGCAGATAATTTATTAACAACAGCTCCTGCTGGTTTTTTAATTTTTCCCTCTAATAAAGGATCATCGGTATCTTCCATCCATTCTTTTAATTTTATTTTTAATTTCTGACAAATCTCATCATAATTTTGATTATTAATTAAATTATTCTTCTCCAGAGGATCCAGATATAGATCAAAGAGCATTTCCTTATCCCTTTTTTGATCCAAATAACCATTCTCTATTAAAAATTCTTTGCTTAAACCATCATCAATATTGGCTGCCACAGAATGCTCGTAGTCACCAAAAAATTTAATATATTTATATCTTTTAGTTCTCACAGCCCTCATAGGCTCATATGCAGCATGATAACTTACTTCAGCAAAAATTTCTTCTCTAATTTCTTCTTTTTCATCTCTTAATAAAGGTAAAATTGAATTTCCTTCTAAATAACCCGGGCTTTCTAAATTAAATATCTCGCAAATTGTTGGAAAAATATCCAACTGTGAAATTAAAGCATCAATGGATTTGCCTCTTTTGGGATTATCAGGAAACTTAAAAATTAGTGAAACACCAATTCCACTGTCAAAGAGTGTTGATTTCATCATTGGAAAAGCAATTCCATGGTCTGTTGTATAAATAATTAGAGAATTTTCTGCCATTCCTGCCTCTTTGATTGCTTTAAGAACTCTTCCCAAACATTTATCCGCTCTTTTGGCTGAAGTTAGAAAAGCTGCCATATCTTCTCTAGTTGCAGTATTATCTGGGATTTTTTCTGGTGTTTTTACATAATCCGGGTTAATCCCAGTTTCAATTTCATCAAATTCTCGATGAGTATATTCCATTCCGAAAGAAAAAAATAGCGGTTTATCACTTTCTCTATTATTAAGATATCTTTCTGTTTTTTCAACATTTATCCAGTCTTTTACCCTTTCTTCTTCCCTGTCAAGTATCAAATCATAGCCAATTACTTCCTTATCTGCTGCTTCATGCTGCATCCCGCAGAGAACTGTTTCAAAACCATTTCTGCTCAAAAATTGGACTAAGTGCTGGCTGTAATCGAGTTCAGCAAAACCTCGATGTGCTAAACCCAGCATTCCAGCTGCATGAGGTGTTCTTCCTGTCAGCATTCCAGCTCGACTGGGAGAACAGGTTGGTGCTGCACTAAAAGCCTGTCTAAAAAGAGTACCTTCTTGAGCGAGACTCATTAAATTTGGAGTTTCAACTTTATAGCCATAGGGTTCTATATATCTACCAGTATCATGAGTATGTAAATAAAAAATATTTTTAATCTCAGCCATTATTATTCTCCTTTGTGCAACCGGTTGCAATAATTTTTAAATCAATATTTAAATATAAGCTGCTATCTAATTAATCCATAATTATTTTTTCAATTTTTATTTCATCTGGAATCTTGATTTCATTAATTTTAATTTCTTTATTTTTTTTATAAATTTCAAAAGTCAGACTCTTATCACCCATACTAAGATTTTTAACTTTAATCTTATTCAGCCATTCCGGTAAACTTGGATTTATAATTACTTTATCTCTGCGTCCATCGATTTTCAAACCCAAAATTGTTTGCAAAAATAAAAATGCACTACCAGCTGCCCAGGCTTGAGGACTACAGCTAGTTGGATATTCTACAGTTTTACTCTCTTCATTAACATCAAAGCCACAATATAATTCGGGCAAACGTAAAAATTCAAAGTCAGCTGCCGCCTTGAAAATATCTGTAATCAGCTGAATGCTTTCTTTTTGATAGCCATATTTTTTTAACCCTTCAATAATTAAAGAGTTATCATGAGGCCAGATGCTCCCATTGTGATAGCTAATTGGATTATAGCCAAGATCACTATTGGCCATTGTTCTTAAACCCCTGCCGCTATTTAAATCACTTTTTAATAATCTCTTTATAAAAAGTTCCCCTTTTTTTTCTTCTATAATACCAGAATAATAGCCATGAGCAGGATTAGTTGTTAGAGAATCAATTTGATTTTTATTTTTATCCAGGCCAAGTACAAAGATTTCTTTTTCTGGATTCCAGAACTTTTGATTAAATCTTTCTTTAAGTTTTAGAGCCTCATTTTTTAACTTCTCAGCTTTTTCTTTTAATTTAAGTTCCTGATAAATTTCTGCCATCTCAAGTTTTGCCTGATAGACATAGGCCTGTACCTCTGCTAAAGCTATTGGTGGAACAGCGATTTCTCCCTTACTATTTATACTGGAATCTACTGAATCCTTCCACCCCTGATTGACAGTGAAATCTTCTGTTTGACTGGAAAATTCTACAAATAAATCATTATCTTTATCTCCATATTTATCGATCCAGCTTAATGCCAATTCCAAGTTGGGCATTAACTCTTTAATAAATTCAAGATCACCGGTCCAGCGATAATATTCCCCTGCTAAAACTATAAATAAAGGAGTAGCATCTATGGTACCATAATAAGGTGTATGGGGTATTTTTTTTAGATTTGCTAATTCACCAAATCTAAGTTCATGAAATATTTTGCCAGGCTCTTCTTCTCTTAAAGGATCAATTTTTTTACCCTGATAGGCTGCAAGAGTTTTTAGAGTTGCTCTGCTTAAATCAGGCTTAAAAATCAAGGTCTGCAGAGCTGTTATTATACTATCTCTACCGAAAGGAACTGCATACCATGGTATTCCAGCAATTGGCAGTTGACCATAACCAACATCAGAAGTCAAAGTTTTTAAATCAAGACTGCTTCTCTGGAGAAACTGATTAAAAATCTGATTATCAGTTTCAACCTGAAGAGAATTGTTAGTCCAATTTACATATCCGGCTTCTACTTTAGTTTTTATTTGACTAAAATTATTATATAATTCTGCTTTTGCGTCAGGATTGGATTCAGATGAATCTTCAGTTTTAATTGAGAGAGTAATTTCTTTTTCTTCCCCTGCATCCAGCTCAAATTCAAATTTAACTTTATTTTGTTTATATAAACATAAATCGGATTCACTTGCAATGATAACTGATCGCTCAACTTTATCTAAACCATGATAAATTAATTTTAAATAATTATTTGTTGTGGTTTTTTTTACTCTTTTCCTTTCCAAATCTTCTTTAAAATATTTTCTGACTTCAAAAATATCTAAAAAGTCAGCATCAATTTCAATTTCTAAACAGATTTTTTTCTGGTTGTGAGCATAATTTTTAATTTTAAAATTGTCATAAAATACATTATCAACTAAAGTTTCTTTTCGTTTAACAAGTATTTTGCCTTCAGCAAGCTGATTGGTTTGAGCATTTGTAAGTAAAATTTCATTAAAAAGATTATCTTTAGTTTCAGATTTTAATACCAGTAATTTTTCTCCATTGAGTAATAAATTATATTTACTTAAATAACGAGTATCATTACGATAAAGACCATTCTGATCAAATTCTGCTTTAACTATATCAGCACTCCGATCAGTAATTAAAAATATATCATCGTTTTTAATAACATTATAATCCATTAGCACTCTCCTATGTTAATTTGTCAAAATATTATGTATTAAATACAACCGGTTGCAATAACCCAAAAAAATATATATTATAATTTTTAAAAATTTAAGAAATAATATATATTTATTCGAATTTTTTAAATATTATGTTGCAAATTAATAATACCATTATTTTATTCTGTTGTAAAGAAAATTTTAAAAAAAGAAGAAAATAATTAAAATTGCTACGGCTAAATTATTCCAGCCTCTACTTTGATTGTATAAGTATATTAATTATTTTCTTCTTTACATATTAACTGTTCTTATTTGAAGTTAATCTTTATATATTATTGTACCCGCCTCACCTTTTACAGCATCTATAACTTTATTCAGGGAAGTAATAACAGCTTTTTCACCACCATCTCGCACAAATTTAACTGCTGACTCTACTTTAGGTGCCATACTTCCTTTCCCAAACTGCCCCTCTGCCAGATGCTTTTCAATCTCTTTGATAGAGATTTGCCCCAGAGCTTCTTCCTCAGCAGTACCATAATTAATCATTACATTATCTACATCTGTCAGAATTAAAAAGAAATCTGAAGCAGTATTTTGAGCTAAAATACATCCCGCTCTATCTTTATCAATAACTGCTTCGACTCCCTTTAATTCATTTTCTTTTTCTACTACCGGGATCCCTCCACCACCAGCAGCTATGACAATCCTGTTATTTTCAATTAAATCATTAATTAAATCTTTTTCCATAATTTTAAGTGGTCTGGGGGAGGGAACAACTCTTCTCCAGCCGCGCCCGCTATCTTCTATCCATTTTTCGCCTTTTTCTCTTTCCTGTTTTTGCGCATGCTTTTTATCAAAAAATGGTCCAACTGGTTTTGAAGGTTTATCAAAAGCCGAATCATTCTGATCAACTAAAACCTGAGTTACAACCGAAGTACTATGTATATTAATTTTTTTATCCTTAAAAACATTTAACAAACTATTTTGAATCATATATCCAATAAACCCCTGGGTTTGAGCTCCACAAAAATCAAGTGGTAAAGCCGGAATATTATTGGCAGCAGCCTGCTGTAATAAAATATTTCCCACCTGTGGTCCATTACCGTGAGTAATCACAATTTCATGACCCAGAGCAGCCAGTTCTCCTATCTGCAGACAGCTCTGATATACATTATTCATCTGTTCTGCTGCGGTTCCTTCCTGTCCTGGTTTTAAAATTGCATTTCCACCTAAAGCGATTGTCAGTCTCATCCTATAACCTCCAGATAAATATTAATTTTAAATTAAAAAATTAAATATAATTTAACTATATAACAATAATATAATATATTTCTGAAAATTACAACATATTTTTGCGGAATAATGCTCAATAATGAAAATAAAAAAGCTGCCCTCACAATTAGGACAGATCTGACAACCGGTAATTTGTAAATTAAATAATATGTACCTGGTACAAAACCAGAACTATGTACCAGGTACAGAAATGATAATCTATTTACTTATATTTTTTAATAACAACACAGGCATTCTGCCCTCCAAAACCAAAAGAATTGCTAAGAGCAGCATTCAATTCGGCTTCACCAGCCTGATTGGGCTGATAATTAAGATCACAGCCTTCACCTGCTTCTTCAAAGTTGATAGTAGGAGGTACAATATTTTCATTAACTGCCATTGCAGAAATAATAGCCTCTACTCCACCAGCAGCCCCCAATAAATGACCGGTCATTGATTTTGTAGAAGAAACCTTCAGCTTATAAGCATGATCTCCAAAAAGATTTTTAATTGCTGTTGATTCATACTTATCATTTAGCGGTGTGGAAGTTCCATGAGCATTAATATAATTAATTTCTTCTGGTGCTAGACCGGCTCTATCAATTGCAGCCTTCATTGCTCTAACAGCACCCTCTCCTTCTGGTGCTGGTGAAGTAATATGATAAGCATCACCTGATGCACCATAACCAACCACTTCAGCTATAATATTTGCTCCTCGCTTTTTAGCATTCTCTAAAGTTTCTAAAATTACAATACCAGAACCTTCGCCAATCACAAATCCATCTCTATCTTTATCAAAAGGGCGACTGGCCTTTTCTGGCTCATCATTTCTGGTTGAGAGAGCTTTCATATTACCAAAACCTGCAACTGCAGATGGAGTAATTGAAGCTTCTGTACCACCAGCAATCATAATATCAGCAGCACCTCTTTTAATAGTCTCAAAAGCTTCTCCAATTGCTGTTGTAGCAGATGCACAGGCTGTTACTGTGTTCATGTTTGGACCTTTTGCACCTGAATATATCGCAACATTACCAGCAGCCATGTTGGAAATCATCATTGGAATAAAGAAAGGACTAACTCTTCTGGGGCCCCTTTTATTCAATTTTGCCACCTGTTCTTCAAAAACTTCAATTCCACCAATACCAGATCCAACTATAACACCTGCTCTGTCAGCAATTTCATCAGTAATTTCTAAATCTGCATTTTCCAGAGCTTTCATTGCAGAAACAATGGCATACTGACTGTAAAGTGCCAGACGCTTTGCTTCTTTACGCTCTATGTATTCTCCTGGATCAAAATCTTTAATCTCAGCTCCAATCTGACTTGGAAAATCTGAAGCATCAAAATTTTCAATCCTGGAAACACCTGATTTTCCAGATTTAATATTTTCCCAGAATTCTTCTAGCTCGGTTCCTAAAGCATGGACAACACCGGCACCTGTAATTACAACTCTTTTACTCATTTAATTAATCTCCTCCTAAATCAATCTGATTAAAATAATTTATCTTATTTCATTCAGTAAAACACTATAAATTTTAATTTTCACATTTAACCACTTAAATATATATAATCTTAAAGTTCATTGATTATTTATTTTAATTTCTTTAATGTCTTTTTCAGACTTTTTTCATCTTCAACATTATAAGCATTTAGAGAACGGTCAATTCTTCTCATCAAGCCCTTTAAAACTCTCCCAGGACCAACTTCAATATAGTCTTCATAACCATCGGCTTTAAAACGTTCAATTGTCTCTACCCAGCGCACACTGTTATCCAGCTGTTTAATCAATGCAGATTTAATTTCACTGTTTGTCTTTACATAATCAGCTGTAACATTGGCGATTAAAGGAATCTGAGCATCATTAAAATCTACTGCTTCAATAGTATTTTTTAATTCTTCTTTTGCAGGTTCCATTAAAGGTGAATGAAAAGCTCCACTAACTGACAGTGGAATAACTCTTTTGGCTCCCTTTTCAGACAGCATTTTTTCAGCTTTACCTACAGCTTCTACCTCACCAGAAATAACTACCTGTCCGGGAGAATTATAATTGGCTACTGTAACAATACCATCAACCTCTTTTAAAACCTGTTCTACTTCTTCATCCGCAAGTCCTATTACTGCAGCCATAGTACCCTTACCATCTGGATCAGCCTGATCCATCAGCACACCACGACGGCGTACTAACTTTAAACCATCTTCAAAACTAAGCACCCCGGCTGCATGAAGTGCTGAATATTCTCCCAGACTGTGTCCGGCGGCTGCAGCTGGTTTAAGCCCATTTGCAGCTAGAACAGAATTTACCATTGCACTTACAGTATAAATCGCAGGCTGTGTATTTTTAGTATTATTTAAGTTTTCTTCCGGGCCATTGAAAATCATATCTTTTAAATCAAAATCAAGAATCTGATTGGCCTCATCCAGAACTTTTTTCGCTTCATCATAATTTTCATATAATTCTTTCCCCATACCAACATACTGTGAACCCTGTCCTGAGAACATAAACACTAAATTATCACTCATTTGAAAAGCCTCCAGTTAAATATTTTTTAACTCAGTTTTTAAATTTATTTGAATTAGCTATTTTTTTAAATTTCTTTAAAACAAATGATTTTTTATATAATAGTAAATTAATTATTTAAGATCATTCCACTCCATAACCGCGGATGCCCAGGTTAAACCAGCACCAAAAGCAACTAAAACAACCCGATCACCATTTTGGACAAGACCTTTTTCTTTTGCTTCTGCCAGAGCAATCGGAACTGAAGCAGCAGAAGTATTACCGTATTCAGGCAAATTAACATAAACTTGATCATCAGATAATTTTAATCTCTTTGCTGCTGCACCAATAATTCTGGTATTGGCCTGATGGGGAACTAATAAATCAACTTCCTCTTTTTTCATTCCAGCCTTTTTGAGCACCTTCAGAGAAGCTTTGCCCATTGTCTTAACAGCAAATTTAAATACTGGGTTACCTTCCATATAAAGATAATGGCCGTTATTATCAACTGTTTCATGAGATGCAGGTTGTCTTGAACCACCAGCTGGTTGATAGAGAGCATCTGCTCCCGAACCATCTGAACCTAAGTCTGTAGCCAGAATTCCACCCTTTTCTGTTGCCGAAAGCACAGCAGCTCCTGCCCCATCACCAAATAAGACACAGGTTCCTCTGTCTTCCCAGTTCATTATTTTAGAAAGAACTTCAGTTCCGATAACCATTACATGCTCATACATTCCTGATTCAATAAAATTAGCTGCGACACTAACTCCATATACAAAGCCAGAGCAGCCAGCTTCCAGATCAAAAGCTGCCGCATTTGTGGCTCCAATCTTATCCTGAATAATACAGGCAGTAGCAGGAAACATCATATCCGGCGTGATTGTTGCTACAACAATCAAATCCAGATCTTCTGGCTTCAAATCAGCATCTTTTAATGCTTCTCTAGCAGCTTCAGCTCCTAAATCTGATGCCGCCTGATCATCAGCAGCTATTCTTCTTTTTTCAATTCCTGTTCTGGTTTTAATCCATTCATCACTTGTATCTACTATGTCTTCTAAATCATGATTTGTCATTACTTTTTCCGGGAGATATTTCCCCAGACCTGTTATAGTTGCTCTACGCAAAATATTCACCTTCCTTAGATTGTCTATATGTAATTTATCATTTTTTCGACTCTTAGTCAAGTTTAGCAAAAAAAATAATAAGGTGCCGGGAACCCGGGAAATTTTGGAATAATAATGGGAACTTTAATTACTAAAATTTCTCAGGTGACCGGTCCGGAAGTTTAAACTAAAATAATCCAAGCTGGCATTTTACTATTTTTATATCCTGTTCTTTAACAATTTTCCCGACCTGGGGAACAGACATTTTAAGTAAATCTGCCAGAAGATGAGCCTGATAACAGGTCATTTTTTCTGGTTGGATAATAAATGGTAAATCCATAAGTTTTCCCGCCGAAAGAAGTGTGTTAGTATTTATTTTAACATTTGCTCTATTTTTTACCATTTTTGCCGAATCTTTTTCGGGCTGATCGTTATTTTCGAGATAAAAAAGCAAATCAGGATTTAAAAAATTGATAATAGTATTACCTTCAATAAAAAGTCTTTCGATATCATCATCCAGTAAGTTCCGAGCCAACTGATAAGCACTGGGAAGTTCTGCCGCTGGACTTTCTAAAAGTATTACTTTATCTGCCCCATGCTCAACAACCCTTGCTGTATCAGTACCTGTCTGATTAATTACCTTAGGATCATTAATTACCTTGTATTGATCAAGCTCATTGTTGACCGATGTTTTAATAACTGCAGTTTTAGCACAGCTATCTTCTAACATTAAGGAAATTAAAGTCGTCTTACCAGCTTTACTGGCAGAAGCACTGACTCCTATCATTTCCATAATTATTCCTCCTCATAGAATTCAATTTATAACTCATCATAGTTTGTGTTAATTTTCACCATAATTAGATGGCTACATTAAAATAGTAAAGGATTATCCGAAAAAAATCAAATTCTAAATCTTAAAAGTTTGTGTCAAGCTTTTGTGGGAGACTTTTTCCTCACAAAGACAAAATCTTATGTTTTCTTTATTTAGATTCATTTTTAAGCTTAAATCTTAGTTAATATTAGCTTTATTTTTTCAGCTCTAGGTTAACACTATTTTTAGACATACTTCTCCTATAGATAGCATAATCTATTTAAACAGTTAAATTATTGGGTTATTTGTCATTGGATCTGATATATTTTTTAGTCCTTTAACCCAGTCCTGACCTGATTTTGGTCCTTTAAGAGCAGGCATTGTAGCCCTTAATACTTCAGATTCTGATCTGGAATATTTCTTCTGCACATTGTTATATACTTTTCTTAAATCATCTGTTTTAAACTTCCAGTTAAGCTTGTTTAAATACCTTTCTAAGCTATCATTTCTATCTGCTATTATTATCTTTGCTAAATTCCTGGCACCTTTTCTAGACCATCTCATACCTCGTTTTTTGAATCTATTGGCCAGTACTTTATCTATATTGGATTCCATCGCTCCAAGTCCTCTTATTTCTTCAGGTAAACCTAAATCCTTTTTCTTTTGTTTATGCTTTTTATCTCGAATAAATTCCCAATTTTTTAAGAGATATTTTTTGAGTTGATCTACTTTCTTTTTATCTTTTTCTTTATGCCTGTACTGTCTTGCTTTCTTTAGATTTTCTCTTAGCTTATCTATATCATTTTCCTCTATATTATCCAGTAATTTAGGAACAAACTCTGATCTGCCGAGCTTTCTAAAAAACTTTTTGTTTAAGTGATATTCATCCAGAAATCTGACCTTTACCTGCGGTATATATTCATTACCTGTTGTTATCCATTCAGCTCCATCTCCACATAAAACTGAAATGCTGCCATTACTGAAAGAGTAGTCTTCATACATTTCTGCAGCAGTTTCTTTCCAGAACTCATCACTGCTAAATACTCCGCCATAATATTTTTTGCCAGTCAAATTGTATTCATCACTCATAGGATGTCTTTTTTCCCACCCCTGATAACTCATACCAAGCTTGAGTTCTCCTTTTTCTTTATCATCATTTTGAAGTGGAATATGAATACCATCTGCTTCTACGAAAAGATGATCTATTTCTTTTCTATCTCCATCTTTATCATCTGGTATCAGCCCATCTCTAAAGAAATCAAGCTGCTTTGTTTCAGCTTCTTTACTGAGCTTATCTCCTTCTCTCTGGACCCAGTTAAAAATGGCTGTATGACTGGCTGAAGCTTCTAAAATATTATCTATTTTATCTGCAGCCTTTCTATATGGCAGTTCCTGGACCAGATCCAGGGCTATTTCTTTTAAAGCAGGGGACTGCCTTTCATTGGCAGGAATATTTAAATATTCATCCAGCAAAAATCTAAACTCATCATTAGAATCTTTGTAGTATCTTCTTTCGATAGTCACATCACCAAAAAGGGTGTCAATAGTTCTCTTTTTGATATCTTTAAGTTTAAATTTATCTTTGTCTCTGTTTTCCATGATAGTTTGATCAATATTCTCTAAAATTTTTTTGAATGTTTCTTGAGCCTGTTTGCAGACCAATCTAAAAAATTCTTTCTCTACATCCTTGAAATTATTTTTGTTTTGTAATATTCTTAAATCAAGTTCCAAGGGGCCTCACTCCTTTCTTTTAGAATTGTCCTTGTGAGGCTCCTTCTTTATTTATTTTAAAATTCCTGCCTATTTACATAAATCAATTCTTAAATCCCACTTTTATTTTACACTAACATCTTAAAATCAACAATTTTATATATTTTCCTAAAGTTTAACTTCTAATTATTTAACAGTTCAATTTTATCTCCGGGCTTAATTATTCCTCCCTTAATTACCCTGGCAAATACTCCTTCTCGGGGCATGACACAATCACCAATGGTCTGCATTATCTCACAGTCATGATGACACTTTTTGCCTATCTGAGTAATCTCCAACAAAATTTCGTCATTAATTCTTATTTTCTGGCCTACAGGTAGCTTAAATAAATTTTCTATTCCTTCTGTTGTTATATTCTCAGCAAAATCTCCAAATTTCAGTTCAAATCCCTGTCCACGCATTTTATCAATACTGCTGTTATCTAAAAGACTCAGCTGACGATGCCATTTTCCTGCATGAGCATCACCTTTAAGACCATAGTTTGCTATAAGTTCCCCCTTATCAATTTCTCTTTTTGTTGTCCCTTTTTCTTTACTTAAACAGACTGCTTTTACCTTTGCTTCCATTTACTCCACCTCTTAAAATAATTTTAGTTTTTAACTTTTCTGGTGTTCAGTTATTTTCCCCTTTAAAATTTTAACTCCATGGGGAATAATCTCAATTGCTGCCTCCAGACATTCCCGGACTGCTTTAGGACTGCCTGGAAAATTTATAATTAGAGTCTGTTTTCTAATTCCCGCCCTGGCTCGTGACAGTGCAGCTTGAGGAGTAATAGAAATTGTTTCAGCTCTTATTTTCTCTGGAATCCCTGGTACCTCTTTTTCAATAACCTCTAATGTAGCCTCAGGGGTGATATCGCGTTTAGCAAAACCTGTCCCACCAGTAGTTAAAATTAAATCTGCCACTTTTTGATCGGCAATTTTAATTAAAGTTTCTTTTATTTCTTCTTTTTCATCAGCAATTATTTCTTCATAAACAATATCAGCACCGATATTTTCCATCATCTTCTTAATTACAGGACCACTGAGATCTTTTCTTTCTCCTTTAGAACCTTTATCACTAATTGTTAAAACCGCTGTTCTTATATGAAAATTACTCTTCTCGCTCATAAATTCCACTCTTCCCTCCAGCTTTATAAATTAAACGAACATTATTGATTTCCATTGATTTATCAACTGCCTTTGTCATATCATATATTGTAAGAGCTGCCAGATTGACAGCTGTTAAAGCCTCCATTTCAACACCAGTCTGGCCGCTGTTTTTAACTTCTGCTGTGATTTTAATTTTATCATCAAAATTTAGATCAAAATCAACTTTAATGCTGCTCAATAAAAGCGGATGACACATCGGTATTAAGTCCGAAGTCTTTTTGGCGCCGGTTATTCCTGCTATTCTGGCTGTTTCTAAAACAGAACCTTTTTTTACAGTGCCGGTTTTTATCATTTTTAAAGTTTCAGCTTTCATCTTAATTTCACCTGCAGCTCTGGCAGTTCTCTGAGTTATTTTTTTTTCGGAAACATCCACCATCTTCACTTTTCCATTTTGATCAAGATGAGAAAATTCTTTTTTTGAAATTTCTTGATTCATTTTATTTAGCCTCCAATTTGGGACATATTTCTATTATAATTCTGCCGCTCAAAACTAAGAGAATGTCGAACTGGTTTAACTTGCAGTGCCTGTCTATAAGCAATTTTTATTTCAGCATCAGTCATAGCTTTAATTTTTATTTCCTGATTACCAGCCAAACATGGTTTAAATCTGCCATCTGCAGTTAAACGCAGCCGATTACAGCTGCTGCAAAAATGTTCACTTAAAGCTGAAATAAATCCAATTGTTCCTGCTGCTCCTTCTATTTTAAAATACCTTGCTGGCCCACTTCCCTTAATGTCAGACGGCAGTAGCTTATATCTGTTCTTAATTAATTCCATTATTTCTCTACTGCTAATAAATTTTTCTGCTTTTGCCTCACCACCCAGAGGCATATATTCTATAAACCTGACACTCAAATTTTCTTTACGAGTCAATTCGATAAAATCAAATAATTCATCATCGTTGATTCCACGCATAACAACAACATTAAGTTTAACCGGATTTAATTTTACTTTCAAAGCAGCTTTTATTCCATTTAAAACCTCTGATAGGTTATCTCTTCTGGAAATTTTTTTAAACTTTGCTGGATTGAGAGTATCAAGAGAAATATTAATCCTTTTTAGACCTGCTTTTTTTAATTCTCTAGCTTTTTCAGCAAGTAAAACTGCATTCGACGTCATAGAAATATCCTCTAAATCAAGCTTATTTAATGCTGAAATAAAGTCTTCTACTCCCAGCCTGACCAGAGGCTCACCACCCGTAATTCGCACTTTTTTTATACCCAGTTTAATCCCTATTTTCACTATCCGCAAAATATCTTCATAACTTAAGATTTCCTGATGATCTTTGCTTTCAACACCATCCGCAGGCATACAATAACGGCAGCGGAGATTGCAGCGGTCAGTAATTGAAATTCTCAAATAATCAATTTCTCTTCCCAGATGATCCTTCAATTTCTGCATTTTAGTGCCTCCATTTATAAATCCAGAATTCTAATTTCACCTGTCTTACGACACTGATATCCTCCCAGATTTTCAATTTTATTTTTTATTTCTTCCTGCTTTATTAAGTTTATCAAATCCTGAATCTGAGGATAATCTAAAATTTCTTCTCGGAAAATAAGATCATATTTTTCCTCAGCCAGTGGTAAAAAATCTACATCCATTACCTCTGCAGCAGCTCTAATACCCAGAGCGGCATCCGCCGAACCTCTTCCCACAGCCGCTGCTGCAGCTATATGAGTAAATTCTTCTTTTGTATAGCCATTAATCTGAACTGGGGCAATATCATTCTGCTCAAGTAAATAGTCAAATAAAACTCTTGTTCCCGCTCCACGCTGACGATTTACATAATTGACATCTTTGTCAATTAAATCATTAATATTGCTTATACCTTTTGGATTGCCTTTTTTGAGATACAGTCCCTGTTTGCGATGGACTAAATTTAAAATAACCATTTTACTACCCTTAAAAAGATCTTTTAAATGTTTAATATTATATTCCCCAGTCTCAGGATCAAGCAAATGTGCTCCAGCAAGTTGAGATTCATTGCGTCTAAGGGCTGTCAATCCAGCCATTGATCCCACTGTTTGCAGCTTCAAATCAAAATTATATCCCCTTTTACGCAGCTGATTTCTGATTAAGTCCAGACTCAAATCATGACTGCCGATTAAGAGCAGGTCATTTTTTATTTTATTTCTTTCTTTTAATAAAATAACAGGTGCTTTATCTCCAGAATGCATTCCTTCTTTGTTTTCTGCAATTCTCATTATTCCATCTGCTTTTAAAATTGATTCCATAGCTGATGAACCTCTTTTTAAAGGTATGGCTGTATACTGATCATTTGTATCAAAAATTAAATTAACTCGTAAAAATTCTTCTAAACCGATATCCGAAGTTACTTTTCTATTAACTTTAGCTTCAATTTGATTGAATGAGGGGGCTTCAACTCCCTGCAACTGATAAATTAATTCTCGAATAAATAAATGGTTGTCAAGCCAGGCAGAAAGAGGGTATCCCGGTAATCCCAAAACAGGTTTTGTTTCCACTTCTGCCGCAATCAAAGGTTTCCCCGGCATAATATTTACACCATGAAATAAAATTTCTCCTTTTTCCCTCAAAATATCAATCGTATAATCTCCTCTACCTGCTGAAGAACCAGAAAGAATAATAATTATATCGCTTGTAACTGCTGCTTCAATCAGGGCTTTTTCAATTAATTGCTTTTGATCAGGAATTATTTCCGATATTTTAACTTTTGCGCCCCATTTTCTAAGAGCTGCTCGCACCATCTGAGAATTAAATTCTACCAGTTCTCCCTTTTCAGGCGTTCCAGCTGCCTCAATAAGCTCATCTCCTGTTGGTATAATTGTAATTTGCGGTTTCTGGTAGACTTCAACTTCCACCACTCCTGCCTCCAGCAGAGCTCCAATATCATAATCCTTTAGCCTCTGAGCTGCCGGAACCAACAAATTACCTTTAACTGCACTTTCACCGATTGAACGAATATTATGCCAGGGAGGAACCCCTTTTTCAATAGAGTAAGTATTTCTATCAATTTGATTAACCTCTTCAATTTTTATGACTGAGTTAAATTGTTCCGGAATCGGATCACCGGTATCTACCTCTACTGCATCCAGACCTGACTTCAGTTGAACAGGATTCCTTTCACTGGCTCCTTCGGTCATTCTGGCCTTAACCGCTATTCCATCCATTGCAGCCGCATAATAATCGGGAGCAGAACGCAGAGCCTTAATCCCTCTAGCAGTAATTCTTCCTTCAGCCTCAGCAGTTTTTATTTTTTCAATATCTGTTCTTGAGCTTTTAAAATTATTTTTTAATTTGTTTATGGCATCAGCCAGTGATATCTTATCTAAATATTTTTTTACCATAGTCTGGTTCCTTCCTTTTTTATATTTAAGTAATAAATATTAATATTTTTCAGATAAAAGAGAACAATCATTCAATCAGCATCAGTTCAACAATCTCTCCTTTTTCTTTACCCTCTTGAGTTCTGGGAACTTTAAGCACTGCATCACCATAAGCAAGATTTGTTATCAGACTTGATTTACCCAGAAGGGGATCTGCCAGCAATTTATCATTATCTCGCTGCACTTTAACCGGTATATATTCTTCTCTACCTTTATCAGAAACAAATCCCCTTGTTAATTCGGCTTTAATCAAATATTTATTATTTGGAATCCCGATTTCTGCTGCCTCTTTTTCTCCATTTAAAACTCTTACAATTTCTGCTACTAAAACGCTGTTAACTGTCCAGGCAGAAGCAGGATGACCCGGCAGCCCGATAACAATTGTACCGTCAATAACTGCTAAAATTGTTGGCTTACCTGGTTTAATTGCCAGGCCATGAAGAAGGACTCCCGGCTTACCTAAAGAATTGAGCAGATCAATCGTCATATCCTTAATTCCAACTGAGCTTCCCCCAGAAATTAAAACTAAATCTTTATCCAGTTCATTTTTGAGAGCAGTCTTTAAACTTTCAAAATCATCTTCAATAATACCAACTTTTTTGGTTTCTGCACCCATTTTACTTAAATAAGCGCTTATAGAATAACTATTAATATCTCTAATCTGTCCAGCTCTAGCATCTGCTTCAGCAGAAATTAGTTCATCACCGGTAGAAATAACTGATACTTCTGCCCGTTTAAAACCTTCAAACTCAGTAACCCCAAGACCGGCCAGCGCACCAATATCACGAGCCATTAGTTTATGACCTTTTTTAAAAAGAAGTTCATCAGCAGCAATATCTTCCGCTTTTTGAACTAGGTTCTCACCGACTGCCAGTGATTTAAAACTCTCAATTGTATTTTGATTAATTTTTTCTGTATCCTCTATCATCAAAACAGCATCTGCTTCTTCTGGCAGCATCCCCCCCGTTGGAATAGCTGCTGCTTCGCCACTTTTAAGCTTAAGTTCAGTTTTTTCTCCCATCTTTATACTACCGATTAATTTAAAATAGCTCGGCATAGAAGCAGAAGCGCCTGCAGTATCAGCAGCTTTAACTGCATAGCCATCAACTGTTGATCGACTAAAAGGAGGTAGATCAATAGGTGAATAAATATCATCTGCCAAAACTCTACTCAGAGCATTATCTAAATTTATTTTTTCTGTCTTAATTATTTTAGTCTTTAAAAAAGATTTTATCTCTTCCCAGAATTTTTCTGGTGGATTTAATTCTAAAAATTCTCTCATAATTTTTTTCATCCTTCCCAACTGATATTGAAATATTCAAAAAATTTAACTACTCTATAAAATTTATTCTAGTTAAAAGTTGGAAACCCTTTTTTAAAAAATAAAATGATACCGGCAATCTGGATATATTTACCTTTTGCAGCTTAAAATTAATATGGTAAATATCCAGACAGCCAATATCATTAGAACTTACTCAGCTAATTCTTTTTTTCGTTCAATTAATTTTTTCTTTTTTTCTTTATATTCTTTGAGTTTATCTCTTTCTCCAGCTACTAATTCCTGAGGAGCATTATTAACAAAACCCTCATTGTTTAATTTACCTTCTGCTCTTTTTATTTCAAATTCCATTTCTTCTATTTCTTTTTCCATTCTCTCAATTTCTTTATCAATATCAATCATACCCTCCAGCGGCAAAATTACTTCTACTTCTTTAACAATTGAAGTTGAAACTTTATCGGGTCGCTCAAGCTCATCTCCCCCAATTATTAGCTCCTTAATGCGGGCTAAATTTTCTATATAATCTTTACCCTCATTAAGAATTTCAATTTTAGCCTCCGGAGCAACAAGCAGAGCTTTGATTCTACGGCCTGGATTAACCTTCATTTCATTTCTAATATTTCTAACTGATTTAATAACACTCATTACCAGTTCCATTTTTTTCTCAGCCGCTGGGTTTAAGCCACTTACTTGTTTTTCAGGATACTGGGCCCGCATAATTGTTCCTTCTGTTCCAGGTAATTTCTGCCAGATCTCCTCTGTAATAAATGGCATTACCGGGTGCAGAAGTCTGAGCAAACTTTCTAAAGTGTTAAGAGCATAATACTGAGCTGTTAATTTGGCTTTGGGATCTTCATCCTGATATAATCTGGCCTTCAAAAGCTCAATATACCAGTCACAAAATTCATTCCAGATAAAATCATATAAAGAACTCGACATTTCTCCAAAGTTATAGCGTTCTAGAGCATCATCAATTTCCCCTGCTACTGTATTTAGACGACTCTGCATCCAGTCATCAGCCAGTGTTGGTTTTAAATCAGCTTCTTCAACTTTCTTCAGATCAAAATCCTCCAGATTCATTAATACAAAGCGAGAGGCATTCCAGATTTTATTGGCAAAGTTGCGGCTCGCTTCAAGTCTTTCTTCTCTAAAGCGCATATCATTACCGGGTGTATTACCTGTAATTAAAGTAAAACGCAGTGCATCTGCTCCAAACTGGTCTATGATATCTAAAGGATCAATTCCATTACCCAGGGATTTACTCATTTTTCTTCCCTGTGCATCACGAATCAAACCATGGATATAGATATCTGAAAAAGGTTTTTGATCCTGGAATTTAAGTCCCATAAAGATCATCCGGGCCACCCAGAAGAAAATAATATCTCTACCAGTTACCAAAACATCTGTTGGATAAAAACTCTCCAGATCCTCTGTATCTTCAGGCCAGCCTAAGGTTGAAAATGGCCAGAGAGCAGATGAAAACCAGGTATCTAATACATCTTCATCCTGACGCAAATTGCTGCTGCCGCAGTTGGGACAACTTTCCGGCTTTTCTTTACTTACAATTACTTCATCACAGTCATTGCAGTAATAAACAGGAATTCTATGGCCCCACCAGAGCTGTCTGGAAATACACCAGTCCCGGATATTGTTCATCCAGTTCATATACACTTTGGAAAAACGGTCGGGAACAAATTTGATATCACTATCTTCTACCGCCTCAATCGCAGGCTCTGCCAGCGGCTGCATTTTAACAAACCACTGTTTGGAAATTAACGGTTCAATTACTGTATCACAGCGATAACATTCGCCAACATTATGCACATGATCTTCAATTTTAACAAGTAAACCTTCTTTTTTTAGATCTTCAATCACCTTTTTACGAGCTTCATATCGGTCCAGACCTGCATAAGCTTCCCCGGCAGCTTCGGTCATTTTAGCATCTTCATCAATTACTGTTACAATTTCCAAATCATTGCGGCGGCCAATTTCAAAATCATTGGGATCATGGGCCGGGGTAACCTTAACCATACCGGTTCCAAACTCACTATCTACATATTCATCAGCAATAATTTCTATTTCTCTATTTATAAGCGGTACAATAACCTTTTCTCCTACCAGATCTTTGTAGCGTTCATCAGAAGGATGAACTGCAATAGCAGTATCTCCAAGCATTGTTTCTGGTCTTGTGGTGGCAATGGTAATATACCCCTCTCTATTTTTATAGGGATATTTATAATGATAAAACTTTCCTTCAGTTTCTTTATGTTCAACTTCAATATCACTTAAAGTTGTGTGACAGCTGGGACACCAGTTAACAATATAATCTCCCTGATAGATTAGACCCTCTTCGTACAATTTGATAAATACTTCTTCTACCGCATCTGAGCAGCCTTCATCCAGAGTAAATCGTTCCCTGGACCAATCACAGGAAGATCCCATTTTTTTCAGCTGATTTGTAATTCTGGTTCCATACTCTTCTTTCCATTCCCAGGCCTTTTCCAAAAATTCATTCCTGGTCATATCTTCTTTTTCTATTCCCTCTTCCCTCATCTTATCTACAACCTTAACCTCTGTTGCAATACTGGCGTGATCAGTTCCAGGAAGCCATAAAGATCGGTAACCCTGCATTCGCTTCCAGCGGGTTAATATATCCTGCAGTGTATTATCAAGAGCATGACCCATATGCAGCTGACCGGTAATATTAGGGGGCGGCATTACAATACTAAAGGTTCCCCTCTCATCTTCTCTCTTTTCTCTTGGTGCAAAATAATTGTTTTCCAGCCAGTATTCATACCATTTATCTTCCGTTCTGGCCGGATCATAAGTTTTTTCTAGATTTTCCACTTTTATTCCCCTCCATTAATTATATGTTGTAATTTTATATAAAATTAGTAATAATAAAAAAAACAAAAAGCTCTCCCATCCAGTTAAGGACGAAAGAGCAATTAATTCGCGGTACCACCTTAGTTCTTCCTAAAATACAGAAAGCACTCATTGATTAACGACTGCTGTGCCGTTACTGATTAATCCAGATTATCAAAATTAACTACCTGATGATCTGACTGGTCAGCAAAACTCAGAGACGACTTCATTTTCTTTAACTGCCGAAATCTTACAGCCACTGGATTTCGTTCTCTTTCAGTTTAAGGAAAAATTACTACTTCTCATCATAGTTTTTAAATATTTAACTATCGTTATTATAATACCTTATAATCCAGTCTGCTGTCAAGAACTAAAATCCAGTGAATCAGGATACAGGCTGATTATCAATTACTTCTACTTTTAGACCAGCTTCTTTAAATTGAGGCAGTATTTTTTCTTTTGGACCAACAATAACTGTAAAAAGAATCTCCGGATAAAGATCTTCAGCAAAAATTTGCTGAACCTCCTGGACCTCAAGCCCATTATACTGATTAATAAAATTATTTAAATATTGATCAGAATTGTTGTAAAATTCTTTTTGATAGACTAATTCATCTAAAACATCTATTTGATGCTGATAGGCTTTGGGAAAGATTGCATTATATAAATTAATATTTTCAAAGAGTTCCTGCTTTTGCAGGGGTTCTTTGCCAGCTTTAATTTTTTTCATTTCTTCTCTAACTGCTTTCATACCGGCCAGAGCTTTTTGGGGATCCAGACTTAAATTGATAAAATATGCCCCTCCGTAATCATTATAACTCACCTGAGAGTTGATACCATAAACATATCCTTTGTCACTGCGAAGATTTTCCATCAACCGGCTGTTGAATCTTCCACTTCCAAAAATTTTATTCCCCATTAAAAACGGAATTCTTTTTGGATATTTACTGCTGTAAAAATTATATCCCATTTTCATACTGGCCTGAGTAGCATCCTCTTTGTTAACTACAATTATTTTTTGATGAATTTTAGGATTAACTATAACCTGTTTTTTAGATAATTTTTCAGCATTATTTTTCCAATCAGCAAAATTACTTTTGATTTCTTTTTTTAATTCTTCTAAATCGAAATCTCCACTGATAGCAATTGAAATTTTATCGGGCTGAATAGTCTTAGCGTAAAATTTTCTTAGCTCTCTGGAATCAACTTTATTTAAAAAATCTAAAATCAAATTATAGTTATAATTATAACCATAAGGATGGTTTCCATATAGATTTTTAAAGAAATACATGTTTAATAAGGCAGAATCATTATAGAACTGCTGTCTGTATAGCTGTTGATATTCTTTAACAGTTCTTGTAAAATGTCGACCATTAAATTGAGGTCTAATTAAAACTTCAGCCAGTAATGTTATTAACTCTTTACTTTCAGTACTTAATGAATTACCACTAATAGAAATTCGATCAGATCCTGCCCCCAGATTTAAAGAAAGTGCATTAACTTCTTTAAAAAGAGCAAGTTCACTCTCTGGGTAATTTTCGGTAGCCTTAAGCATCAATTCAGTCATTAAGGTAGTTATTCCTGTATTAGCCTCAGTTTCATTAATTTTACCGCTGTCAATATATCCTCTGAGCTCAAAGATTGGCAAACTTCTGTCCTGAGCAAGATAAAATTTCATCCCATTATCCAGTTCTAAAAGCTCATAATCGGGAATTTCAAGCTTCGGTTTCTTGTTTACTGCATCTGCAAGTTCTCTAAAAAAATCCGGACTGAAATTTTCGGTGCCTGCAGTCACATTAAAACTAAAAAATAATATTATAATAAGGCTGAAGATTAGAATTTTATAATTTCTTCTCACTATTGAGCACCACCTTTATTTTCAGGTAAAATATAACCTTTTGTTCTTCGATCAAAACTAAAGTATTTCCTGGCAATTTGAATTAATTGATCTCTACTTAAACTATTGATAAAGTCAATTTTTTCTTCTATAAGTTCTGCTTTATTAAATCTAAGTTTATTAAGTGCATAAGTGGAAGCAGCTGAGTTAAGATTTTTTTGAGAAAAAATCAGAGATTTCTGATACTGCTTTTTGACCATTTTGAATTCCTGAGTAGTTATTCCTTCAGCAAAGATCTTCCTCAGCTCCCTATCAAATGCCTGCTGTGCCTGTTCAACTAAATTTGTGTTGGAAGGGATAAAATATATTAAAGCAAAAGAATCTGTTCTAAGAGGATAAAGAAACGCTCCACTATCTAAAATTATACCGGCTTCCTTCTGCAACTTTTCCTTCAGGCGGGAACTCTGATTATTAGCAAGAATATCAAGAAAAATCTCTAAAGCAGTTATATCCAGATTATCTGCTGGCGGAATTTTGTAAAGCTGAAGAGCATAAGGAATATTGGTATTTAATTCAACAGTTTTTGTCTTCTCCTTAGATTGTTCTGGCAGCTTAAATTCCTTTCTCTCGATATTTGAGGCAGTATAATCAGCATAATATTTTTTAGCAAAACTTTTTACTTTTTCAGCCTCTACATCACCACTGACAACAACTAACGCATTGTTTGGTGAGTAATAACGCTGATAATAATTTTGCAATTCCTGGATAGAAATATCGTTAATATCTTCCATCCACCCAATAACATTATGCTCTAAATAACTATCTTTAAATGCGTGGGCTTTAATTTCTTCAAAGCCTCTTGCAAATATGTTATTCTCAGTACGCATTCTTCTCTCCTGCTTAATAACTTCTCGTTCTCTATTAATTTCCTTTTCCTTAAATCTTAAATTATGCATTCGATCTGATTCTAGAGCCATCACAAGTTCCAGCATAGAAGATGGAACCTCATGATAATAGTAAGTATAATCAAAATTTGTGGCAGCATTTAACTGTCCCCCAACAGAAGAAATCAAATCGTCTATTTCTCCTTCCGGAAGATTTTCAGTTCCTAAAAACATCAGATGTTCTAAAAAATGAGAAATGCCAGTCTGTCCATTTTTTTCGTCAATTGAACCAACATTATAATAAATTGAATATCTGAGCAGAGGAATTGAATGATCAGGAAAAATCATAAACTGCAATCCATTATCAAGTTCAAAACTCTGATATTCTGGTGGATCCAATACAATATCTTCTGCCCCGGCTGTAAAAGAAAATATTAATATTAGTGATAAAATACACAAAAAATAGATTGATAAAAAATATTTTTGATATAATTTTCGAACTTTTGTTTTAATCAAAACTTTCTGCCTCCTCTTTTAAATAATTAATTGCCTTGCTTTGATCTTCGGGATAATTAAGATTAAAAAATAACTTTTCCAGTTTAAAATTTCTTTTTAATATTTCTTCTTTAATTATTTTTTTCCTGCTCTTTTGATAAAAAGACTTAATTTTAAGATTGTTTTTAAGTATTTCACTTTTAATATTTGAGAGCAGCGACCGCTGATATATAGCAGCCAGAGGCTCCAGATATCCATTAAAGCAGGATACAATGATTTCTGCTTCCGGACTTTCGGCTGCCTGTTTATGGATAAAATCAAAGTATTTACTGTTTAAAAATGGCATATCACAGCCACAGACAAAGTTATAACTGCTTTTAGAAAAATAAAGACCGGTATAAATGCCGGCCAGCGGACCACGATTCTGATAAATATCTTCTCTAATTTCAGCTTCTTTAAGAAAAGAATATTTAACAGGAGATCCTACAATAATAACCCTGTTAAAACTGGTTTTTAAATTATCATAAATATATTCAATTAATGTCTTTCCAGCAAAGGGTAAAAGAGCTTTATCACTTCCGAAACGACTACTTTCTCCCCCTGCCAGCAGCACTGCATTTATTTTTGGCATTAAATCTTCCTTTAACAATTTTTAAATAACATTAACTAATAGAATTTATTTCTAGACTAATCTTCAAGTACATGTTCAAGTCCCTGACCAAAAAGGCACATTACATGGTCATCATCAAGTGAATAATAAACTGATCGCCCCTGTTTGCGATATTTAACCAGTTTATTATTCCTCAAAACTCTAAGCTGATGAGAAATGGCAGAAGAACTCATATCAAGCAGTTCCGAAAGATCACAGACACAAAGTTCTCTTTCTTTTAAAGCATAAAGAATTTTTATTCTAGTTGGATCACCCATTGTCTTAAATAATTCAGCCAGATCATAAACTACTTCATCAGCCAGATTTTTTTCTTTCATAATTTCGACTACTTTATTATCTGGATTAAAAACCTCACAAATATCACACATTGCTTTTTCTTTTAGTTCAGCTGCCATTTTTTTCACTCCATTTCTTAGCTGTTTAAAAATAATAGTATGGTTTAAATTTATTTACCTTAAATTCATGTTAACTCAAGTCTGTATTTAAATCTCTTCCGTCTTTAAAATTCGCATTACATTAAATACTGCCATTAAAGCAACTCCAACATCAGCAAATACTGCTGCCCACATTGAAGCCATACCTAAAACACTTAAAATCATAACTGCAGCTTTAATTGACAGAGCCATAATTATATTCTGCCAGACCAGTTCCTTAGTTTTTGCAGCAATATTTAGTGCTGAAACAATTTTAGATGGCTCATCAGTCATCAATACCACATCTGCAGCTTCAATTGCAGCATCTGAACCCAGTCCACCCATAGCGATTCCTAAATCTGAGCGAGCAAGTACTGGTGCATCATTGATTCCATCTCCAACAAAAGCCAGCTTATTTGAACTATGCAGCAACTCTTCCACCTTTTCTACCTTTTGATCAGGTAAAAGCTCAGCATAAAAATTATCAAGTTTCAAACTGGAAGCTACTTTAGCCGCTGTCAGTTGATTATCTCCGGTTAACATTGCTAAATTATTAATACCGAGTTCTTTTAGCTCAGAAACAGCTGCTTTAGCATCATCTTTTAACTGATCAGAAATTATGATTGATGCTAAAAACTCACCATTTTTAGCAAGATAAACTGCTGTTCCCGTGCTATCTGTTTTTTCATACTCTATATTATTTTTCTGCATAAGTCTTTCGTTTCCTGCTAAAATTAGATTATTATCCAATTCCGCTTTAATACCAGCACCAGAAATTTCCTGATAATTGCTCGCTGCTGAATGTTTTTTATAATTTTTTGCCGCTTCAATAATTGATAGAGCAATTGGATGATTGGAAAACTGTTCCACCTCCGCCGCAATTTCCAGAATCTCTTCTCGGCTGTAGTCACTGTAGATATTAACTTCAGTTACTTTAAAATTACCCTCTGTTAGAGTACCGGTTTTATCAAAGACAATTGTATCCAGTTTATTAAGTGCTTCCAGATAATTCCCTCCTTTGACCAGTATCCCATTTTTTGAAGCCAGTCCTATCCCACCGAAAAAACCAAGGGGAATTGATACAACCAGAGCACAGGGACAGGAGACCACCAAAAATATTAAAGCTCTGTAAAACCACTGATCAAATGCAGCACCGGTTAGTAGAGGGGGCAGAATAGCGACTAATGCTGCTGCTAGAACTACCAGTGGAGTATAATAACTGGCAAATTTGCTGATGAATTTTTCTGTTGACGCTTTTTTTGAACTCGCATTTTCGACCAGCTCAAGTATCTTTTTAACAGTTGAATCTTTATATTCTTTTGTAACTTGAATTGTTATTAGTTTATTTAAGTTAATCATACCACTCAAAACAGAATCTCCTTCTGCTACATCTTTCGGCAGAGATTCTCCAGTTAAAGCTGATGTTTCAAGTGCTGTTTCACCACTTACTATTCTTCCATCAACCGGAATCTTTTCGCCCGCTTTTACAGCAATCAGATCATCAACTTTTAATTTTTCGGGATCTACTTTGATAATCTCATCATCTTTTATTAAATTTGCGTAATCAGGCTGAATATCCATTAAATCCTTAATTGAACGCCGGGAATTATTTACTGCTCTCTCCTGGAATAATTCTCCTACCATATAAAAGAGCATTACTGCTACTGCTTCTGGATATTCTCTGATCCCAAATGCTCCAATAGTGGCAATAACCATTAAAAAGTTTTCATCGAATATCTGCCCCTGGCCAATATTTAAAACAGCAGCCTTTAAAACAGGATAACCAATTAATAAATATGCTGTTATGTAAGCCGGTAGAGACAGGCTGTAAAAAATATTTCCCTTAAAAACACTTAAATTAGAAAAAGCAAGAGCAAATAGAAAAAACATGACACCAATAAAAATATTTTTCTTTTGCCAGAGATATGCTCTAAGTGAATTAGCCCTGTCATTATTTTCGTTTTCTTCACCTTTATTTAAAACCTTAACTCCTGGTTCAATTCGATCAGAAATTTGCTGCAGTTCTGATTTTATTTTTTTAAGTCTTGATTCCTCAGCAGCAACTTTAAGAGTTGAAGTTGCAAAATTCAGTTCGACATTCTCCATTCCTTCCAGTTCTTTTACCTGGTTTTCAATTTTCATTGCACAGTTAGAGCAATTTAAACCTTCCAGTTCAAATTCTTTTTCTTCTCTTTTTTTCTTTTCAGCTGTCTTCTGCATAGTTACACCTCACCTTTAGTTATTATATATGAACAATTATTCAAATGTTTCATAAATTAATTATAAATTATTTTTTAATTAGTGTCAAGGTAGATCTTAATAAATATAAATCTCCAAATCGAATTGTTATCTAAAAATAATAAAACTCCCCATTAAATAAATAATGAGGAGTCAAAATTACATTAATATTAAATTCTATCTATTGATATAATCTAACGGATTTTCGGGGCGACCATTTACCTGTACTTCAAAATGAAGATGAGGACCAGTTGAGTTACCAGTATTACCAGATCGAGAAATAACTTCTCCCTTACCAACTGATTCTCCACTTCTTACTAAAAGTTTAGAATTATGAGCATAAAGTGTTCTTAAACCTTTTTGATGCTCAATGATTACAACATATCCATAACCGGTTGCCCAGCCACTATAAACAACTCGACCTGAACTAACAGCTCTAATTGGACTACCCATTGGAGCAGCAAAATCTAAACCTTCGTGTACTCTACCCCAGCGCGGTCCATAATAAGAGGTAATACGTGTATTAATTGGATACATAAATTTCTGATCCAGACGATCCTGATAGCTGAACTCTGGTTTTGCACCTCTTAAAATTAATTTTTGATCAATTTTCAAACCAGAAGGATCTTCAAGATTATTATCTCTCATAATTGTTTCAGTTTTAATATTAAATTTACCTGCAATACTGGCTACACTTTCTCCAGGTGAAACTCGATAAATAATTCCTTTGACAGGTAAGATTTTAAATTCCTGACCCGGTTTTATGCTATTCATATTGCTGATATTATTGGCTCCGATTAAAGAATCAATATTTAAACCATGTTCATGAGCTATATCCCAGAGGGTTTCTCCACTTTTAACTTTATGTACTTTTACCTGATCAATTAACTGAGGTTCATATCTTTTTTCAAAAGCAGTTTTCTGCTGATCCTGTTTTTTATTTTGAACAGTATTTTTTTCTCTCTGCTCAGTAACTATTTTAGTTTCTTTTCTCTCATTTTTAAAATTTTGACTGACATTATCAGCGGCCTGATCTAAACTTATAGATTTATCCGACCTGCCTGAATTAGTATTTAAAGACTGACTGCTATTTATATCAGACTCTTTATCCAATTGTTCTTTAGTTCCAGAAACAGCAGTATTAAATTTCTGCTTACCATTATTTAGAACTCTCATGCTGTTCTGGCCAGCATTTATCTGACTGGTTCTTCCAATCTGTCTATCTGCTAATCCACTGCGACCACCTACATTCATTGAACTACTGTAAGCAGAAAAAGTAAGTAAAATAAATATGATAAAAAAACCGGTCAAGCGCTCTCTTCTTCTCAATTTTTTCTCCACCCTTTTGGTTTCTTTTGAAAAAAATCTGTATAAAATAAAATTGTTGTCTACTTTACTATTATAACAGAAACAAACGGCTATTTAAAGGCTTTAATTCTAAAAATGAAATTAAATATCTGCTTTAACTAATATTATCCAGAAATACATCTAAAAGTAATGGTGAAAATTGTTTACCGCGATTGTTTTTGAGACGTTTAATAGCTTCTTTGTGACTGAGAGCTTTTCTGTATGAACGGTTAGAAGTCATAGCATCCCAGGCATCTGCTATTGAAACAATCTGAGAAATTATCGGGATTTCATTTCCCGCCAGCTGATCAGGATAACCACTACCATCCCATTTTTCATGATGATAAAGTACATAGCTGGCAATATCTTTTAATTCTGCTGAATCTTTTAAGGTTTGATAGGCCCACTCTGGATGCTTTTTTATCTCAGAGAATTCCTTTTTAGTGAGAGGAGCTTTTTTGTTTAATATAGAAGCAGGAATTAATGTTTTACCTATATCATGTAAAATACCAGTCCAATAAGCCTGCTGAATTTGGTTTTTATTTAAACCTGTCAACTCTGCCAGTTCTCTACTCAACTCAGCAACTTTCTGATTATGCCCTTTTGTGTACTGATCATGAATGGCAAGTAGATTACTTAAAGATAGTATAATCTCCTGCTTTAATTTTTCCTGTAATCTTTGATACCTTTTTGAAATCAGATATGATGATGCTATTTTTTCCAAAAAAGCACCAATCTTTACCGACTGATTACTAAATCCTTTATATTTTTTTGCTGGAATGTATAAAATCGCTGCTCCTAAAAATTGATTATCCAGCTTAAAATTTATAATTAGTTTTTTATTTAAACGCTGTGATTTAAAAATAATATCTCCAAAATAAAAACTGGAGTAATTTTTCTGAAAGCTAGCTATATCAAAAGATAGCAGTTCCTGTCTATATACTTTTTTTAGAAAATATGCTGGATCCTGATAATTTATTACAATTTGTCCATACTCAGCTTCCGGAATCAATTTAAATGCTTCAGTTAAAATTAAATAAAAAAAATCAATTTCTGTCTCAGCTTCTTGAGTTTTTTCAAATAACTGGAATATACTTTCAATATTTGAATTAAGTTCAGCTTCCTGGAGAAAATAATTCCTTAAATTAAAACTATTCAGTTCTGTTTCTGCAGATATCTCATTGTAATTATTATACATGCTGGCTCCTTTCGCAATAAACAAACAGTTAAATTTAAGCCAATTCTTTAAACTCATCTTAATTATAACATATTTTTACAAATATTTGTAATATTATTCAATTAGAAAATAATAAAGGAATTCTGGAGTTTAAATAGAAATTATTATCTAAGGTATGACATCTTAAATACGAAAGGATGATAAAATGTATAATTTGAAATTATATTACTACCCTACCTGTCCTTATTGCAGAAAAGTAACTAAATTTATTGACAAAAATGATTTAAATGAAGTGGAATTAAAAAATATTAATCAGGATCAAAAAGCAGAATCCGAATTAATAGAAGTTGGAGGCAAGAGACAGGTTCCCTGTTTATTTATTGATGGTGAGCCTTTATATGAATCTGATGATATTATAAACTGGCTAAAAAGTAATCTCGTTGAAGATTAAATATTTAATCAAATATTTAGCCAAACCGCTCCTGGAGGAGCGGTTTTATTATTACTTAGATGTGATTTAAACTGAAAAAAGGAGCCCAGCTGCTGCTGGCTCCTCATCAGTTTCAATTTAATTATTTTTCTAAAACCTCTATATGACCATCATTATAACCTACCACAATAATTTCTGCCATTTCTGCAAAAATCCCATTCTCTACAACTCCAGGCAGCTTGTTTAATTCCACGGCTATTTTTACAGGATCTTCAATTTTGCCAAAATCACAATCCAGAATATAGTTCCCATTATCTGTAACAAAAATCTCCCCATTTTCTTTTCTAATCTTTGAACTACAGCTGAATTTTTCAATCATTTGCTGTGTATACTGCCAGCTAAAAGGAGTTACCTCTACCGGAAGTGGAAATGCTCCCAGATGCTCAACAAGTTTAGACTCATCTACAACTATAATCAACTGATCAGTAGCTGAAGCAACTATCTTCTCTCTTAAGAGAGCGCCACCTCCACCTTTAATCAGGTTAAAGTCTGGATCAACTTCATCAGCACCATCAATTGTAAGATCAAGTGATTTAACATCGGATAATTCTACAAGTTCAATTCCTTCTGCTGCTGCCAGTTTTGCAGTTTCTTTTGATGTTGGTACAGCCTTGATTTTCAGTCCATTTTTAACCATTTCTCCTACTTTTTTTATTGCATAGTAAGCAGTTGAACCAGTACCCAGACCTATTATCATCCCATCTTTAATATATTCTGCTGCTCTTTCTCCAGTAAGTTTTTTTGCCTTCATAAATTATCTCTCCTTCTTAATTTAACTTGTTTATTAAAATTATATTTTAATGATTTACCGTAAACAATTTAACAGAAATTTAAGCCGGCTTCAAGTAAACTTTATAATAAATAATAATTAAGCGATCAATTTAAAATTATATGATTCTAAGTAAAATCTTATCAAAATTAAGATTTAGATTCAATAATTAAATATTTAACAGCAGAGAATCAAAGGAAAATAAATCCATTTGCTAATTTGTAAGGTCTATGTTATTATTAAAATATCGAAATTTATTGGCAAGGATTAAAATTACCGGGAGGTATTGAAACTGGATACTAGAACACACAAAATGCTGGCTTATAAAATTCATGATCATTTTGCTAAAAATGATATCTGGCTTTCCAAAATGGCACTTGCCTGGGGAAGCATGAAACCTGATTTTATTAAAGGAGATATAAGCCACTTTAAAGATGAAACTATGGAATTTTTTTATAAGCAATTTGATGAATTAAAAGAAATGAATCCCGACCAAAACCCCTATAAATTTGCAATTAAACTGGGAGAATTATTCCACTATATTGCAGATTACTTCTGTAGAGCTCATAACGACCCTGAACTTAATCCAGGAACACTTCGAGAAAAAACAGTTCATGTCTTTCATGAATGGAAATTAAATCTGCATGCACAGAATCTACACCCTGATTTTTTCAAAAAGGATCTGGAAGAAAATTTTGTCTACAAAAATAATTTGAAGACTTTTATTCACTAGCATTGCATAAAAATATTTAATAAATGTCAAGTTCTATTTTCAGCGAAAATACTTGCTTAAAATAGAAAAACTCCTTATAATTGGAATTAGGATAGTCTTTGTCCAAATCCCAAAAAATAAGGAGCATATACTATGGACAAAGATATCATAGAAACCACATTTAATCAACTACTTTTTTCAATAAATTTTAATTTATTTTCAAAAATTGTTGCTGAACTTGAACTGGACAGATACACTAAAAAACTTACAACTAAAAAGTTATTTCAAATTTTGCTCTATGGTCAGCTTGAATCTGTCAGCTCTCTTGACAGCTTAAGTATCGATGTTAGCAATAAATCTGATCTTAAAAAAGAGATTGATCTTGATTCAATTAGCGCCTCTCAACTTTCGAGAAGGTTAAGAGATATTCCGCCAGTTATCTTTGAAAAAATATTTAATCAGATTAAACTGGAGGCTCTAACCAAAAGAGGAGCCAATTTCTACAGAAATAATCTCGGCCAGCTAAACATCATTGATGCTTCAACTGTCTCTATGGCTTTAAGTAATTATCCCTGGGCTGATTTCAGATCAACTAAAGCAGGAATTAAAATACATACCCGCATCATTTATGATGGAGATATTATGCCTGATAAAGTTGAGATAACCCCTGCTAAAGGTGCAGATAAAACTAAAATGGATAATCTGATTTTTCATGATACAGATACTCTCCATGTCTTTGACAGAGCTTATGTTGACTATCAAAGCTTTGATAACTACTGTGACGCTGGTATTCTCTTCCTATCAAGGCTTAAGAGTAATGCTAAAATTAAAGTTCTAAAAACTAAAACTGTAATTATTGATGGTCAGGAAGTTGAAGATTCTACTGTTCTTTTAGGTGACCCAAAACAGGATAATCAGATGAATAACATCTTAAGAATCCTAGAAATACCTGACAGAGAAAACCCTGGCAGTACAGTTAGATTAATCACAAACGACTTTAAACATTCTGCAATATTAATCAGCAGATACTACAGAGATCGCTGGCAGATAGAGATCTTCTTTAAGTGGATCAAACAGCATCTGCATGTTAAAGTCTTTTATGGACACAGTGAAAATGCTGTTAAATCACAGATATTTACCGCTTTAATCAGCTTTGTATTACTTACTCTTTTAAAAAGAGAAGCCAATACAGATAAGAGCTTATTTAAAGTACTTAAATACTTTAGGGCCTGTATGTTTGAAAGTCTAAAGGCTTTTATTAGAAAGATAAATCGACCACCATCACGCACTTCTAAAGGTCGGAGAGTGATAGATTACGAAAAAATCTATCAGCTAACCGAAAGGCAGGTGATGGCAGGAGATACAGAACTTTTATATTCAACAGAATTCAATCCAGTAATTCTGTAAAAAGAACAAATATATTATGGTAAAATGTGGATAAAGGCTATCTCTTAATACTCTGTTATCTCTTTTTCTTAAAAAAGGATAAGGGTGTGACTGAATATTCTGTAGATAGTATAGTTTCTCAATAACTTAAATTTGACAATGCTTAAATATTTTTATGCAATGCTAGTGACTTTTATTGAAAAAGAACACAAAGAATTTTTAGAGAGAGAATATAGTTTTAAAGATGATATAGCTTCGGCTTTTAGAGTTTCTGTTCTCATGACCAATAAGCTGATTTATGAAATGCAACTAGAAGAAAATTATTCTTTTGCTCATATTTTCAATCTAAGACATCGTCTGCTCTATCAAAATGCATAATTTGAATATTAATTCAAAAAAGAGGAGTCCGATCTTTAAAAATCGGGCTCCTCTTTTCTATTTATTTTAAATCTTCATCTTCTTCCACTTTCTCAGCCTCTACATCAATAAAATCATCCTGATAATCAGCATATTTATCACTAGTCTGCTGATTATTTTTTTTCTGATTAAATCGACTTCCATAATGAACTTCAACCTTATTTTCTTTAACATATTTAAGAAAATATTTTTTCACCAGGGCCGCAATCAAATCCCTAGAACCGGGCAAAATCAATAAAAAGCCTGTAATGTCGGTTAAAAAACCCGGAGTTAATAGGGTTACACCACCAATTAAAATCAGTAAAGCACTGATTAAGTCATCTGTAGGCATCTTACCCTGATTAAGATTTGAACGAATATTACTAACAACCTGGTAACCCTGCCTTTTTGCAATGCTGATTCCGGCTGCACCTGTAAAGATAATTATCATTACAGTTGTAAAAACACCAATAAATTTACTAACTTCCAGTAAAAAATAGAGTTCAATAAGTGGAACAAGAATAAATATCATTAATAATTTATAAAACATAAATACCTTCCTTAATTAAAATTATACTAGATTATTTTTATACTACTTCTCCTGATAATTAACATGCCCCAATAACTCGAGCTCATTAATTAAAAGTCGGAATCTACAGCCCAAATATTTAGCTGCTTCTTTACACATTTCCATTCTATAGAGATAAATTTCGAAATAATCCATTACCTGACTAATCGAGGAATCATAATCGATACTTAAGGTAATTGTTTCTTCTTCTGGATCTACAGAAATTTTAGAGTCCCGAATTGCAAGATTAACTCGGTCATGAATAAAAGTAGAATCTTTCTTATTAACTCTTGTTCTGTGGGCATCACTTTTATCAGCCAGAATTAAAGCAGCAGTAATTGGACTTACAGCCTTACCAATTTCTACATCATGATTAGCTATAGCTGTTGTAATCTTAGTTATATCTTCAAGTGGAACTCCTATTCTTCTTAATTCTGTATAAACTATATTGGCACCAGAAATACCATGATGTTTACGATTGAACATATTTCCAATATCATGCAGATAGCCTGTAATTGCTCCCAGTTCTACTGTTTTTTTATCAAAACCTAGTTCTTTAAGAATTCTACTTGTAGTTTCAGAGACATAATTAACATGCCTAAAACCATGCTCTGTATAACCTTTTTCTGAAAGATAATGATTGGCTTCTTTAATCATATGCTGAAAATCAGGATTAGCCTTTATTTCTCTTAGAGTCAACATAATATTACCTCCCTTATTTATCTTATATTATTAATTTTATAGGTATTAATATATATTATCTAATATTAAGGAAGGCTTTGCAAGTTAAAAGGACTACAACTTAATTAAAAATTGTCACCATCAAGCATATTCCCAATTTGTCCCAGTACAGAGCCCTCTCCCTTTTGTTTCCCGGAAAGGCGGGGAGCACTTTTGATAATTCTATCAGCAAGTCTGGAAAAAGGCAGACTCTGCAAATAAACTGTACCTGTACCCTGAAGAGTAGCCAGAAATAAACCTTCGCCTCCAAAGAGCATAGACTTCAATTCTCCTGCTCTTTCAATATTATAATCAATACCAGCTGTAAACCCAACCAGGCAGCCGGTATCAACTTTAATTTTTTCATTCCTTAATTCTTTTTTGACTACTGTACCACCTGCATGAACAAAGACCTTGCCATCTCCACTTAATTTTTGCAGAATAAAACCTTCGCCTCCAAACAAACCAGTACCGAAGCGCTTGTTAAATGTGATATCTACCTTAGTTCCCAGAGCAGCACATAAAAAAGCATCTTTTTGACAGGTAAACTGGTTTTGAGGTAATGCTGCCAGATCAAGATCAATAATTTTACCAGGATAGGGAGCTGCAAAAGCAATTTTTTTCTTCCCGTAATCTTTATTGGTAAAATGAGTCATAAATATTGATTCTCCAGTAATTACTCGCTTACCTGCTCCAAATATTTTACCAAGAATAGAATTATTAACCTCAGTTCCATCTCCCATTTTTGCTTCAAAAGAAATGCCATTATCCATCCAGTTCATTGCTCCAGCCTCAGCAATAACTGTTTCTTCCGGATCCAGCTCAACTTCCACAACCTGCATATCATCACCAATAATCTCATAATCAATCTCGTGACTTTTCATCTAAATCTCCTCTTTTCTTTTAGTGAACTAAATCTGAAATTTCAGCCGGTGTTATTAGACGGTCATCATAGGATATTATTAATTCCTCTTCTGTAAATTCTACCGCATCAACAACTCCTGTATAAGCTTTAATCCGTTCAATTAACACCTCAGCCTTACATTCCATTTCCTGCAGTTTAATTCTATATTCAACACTGTATTTCCTGCTGTGTTCTGATTTTTCTTTTAAAATTTCAGCTAATTCTTCCTCTGTTAACTGACTGCCACCGCAGTTATTTGGGCTTTGAGAACCACAACCACAGTTTCCACATTTCTCAGACATAAATTAACCTCCTTATCCAAATTTTAATAATCTATAAATAACAGTTAAGTTATAATTTTCTTTCCAATAACAATTACTAAAAATAATTGTTGTCTCTGCTATAATAATATATGAGATTTTAAAGGATTTCAATCAATTTTATAGAAATAAAGAATAAGCAAAAGAATAAAACAATTGATTATTAAATACCGGGAGTGAAGTTTATGGACTTAAATGGTCTGGCACCGATTAGAAAACTTGATATAGGAATACTTAGACAGGCTTTAAATACTGATAATATTACTACCGATGAAAGCCAGGGCAAAAGTGAAAATGCTGAACTACTGCCGGAAATTTTTCGTCTTCTTGCTTCTCTAGAAGATGATAGTCAAAAAATGCTTCTGGATAGCTGGGCTAAAATGGAAATGCCCTTGACTGAAAAAACTGTGGCAAATTTAATTCAATATTTAGGAGATAATCCGGCTACAAATGCAGAAGATAAAATGGCTGTGATTAAAGCTTTTGCTTTTCTGGAAAGTAATAACCTCCCATTTTCAGAGAAGTTTGTTAATGCACTGCGTTCTGTTTTTAGTAATAATGGAAATTTAGGATCTATACTTGAACAGTTTATAAATTCAGACAATCAACTTTCTTCAAATCAGCTTAATAATCTGCTTTCCCAATTAAATATAACTGAGCTTAAAAACTCTCTCAATAATATTAATAATTTAGATCAGCAGAATCAAAATACAGTAAACCAGGAAACTGGTCCTAAAACAAATCTTAATTTTATAAACCAGAATTCGGAAACTACAGTTAATAACTTTACAGACCAGACGAATAACAATCTTAATCCTCAAATTTTAAATAACTTTAGTCAGCTGGACCAGGAATTTAAGAATATCATTTTAAATAATCTTAACAGACTCAACCAAGATTTTGACCGAAATACGCTTAAAATTTTAAATAATTTTTTGACACATAATAATGTCGAATCCAGCTCGGAAAAACTATCTTTAGTAAAAGCTTTTGCTTTTTTAGAAAATAATAAGCTGCCTTTATCTGAAAATCTGATTAAAGAAACTGCAGCTAAATTTGAGCAGAATATAAGTCAATTCACTGAAAGTTTAACTAATAAAAACCAGATTTTTACTAATTTAAATCAGCAGAATTCTCCTCTGTTAAATAGAAATGAATCAGCAGTAAATTTAGACAATCCAGCCCAGAATATTGCTGAATCTCTGTCTGCTCATAGTAAAATTTCGGATCAGATTCTTTCTCTTTTCAATAGAACTGGAGGGGAAAACGAAGAAAAAATTGCAGATAATATTTTAGGACAGAAACTTATCAATTTACAACAGCAGAGCCAAAATACACCTCTAATGCTGGCACTTGAAATTCCAGTCCAACTTCCAAATAACAAACTTTCTTCTCTACTTTTAAAAATTGAAGAAGATCGAAATGGTGAATCTGAAAATAAAAAAGCCAAAAAAGGATATAATATATCTTTTATTTTAGAATTCGAAAATATTGGTCCTATTCAAACTAAAATAAATGTGGATCAAAAAAACATTAATACAACTATTTTTACAGAAAGTGCTCAAACGGCAGATCTAATTGAAGCAAACTTTAACAGTTTGCAGTCAAATCTAAAAAATGAAGGTTTTACTATTAACAGTTTTCGCATCAAAAACTTTTCTAATTTGAAATCAGAAAGAGATGATTTTTTTAATAATTTAATTCTAAATGAATTGAATGAGTTTGATGATAATGGCAATTACAGACATATAGATATTAAAATTTAAATATCAAAATCTCACTAATTTATACTTTAATTAATAATCTTATATTTTCTGAAATGAGGTAATTTAGATGACAGTAAATAAAAATAAATCTGAAACTAAAAAAACCGTAGCACTTAAATATGATCAGAATACTGATCAAGCTCCCCGAATTATTGCAAGTGGGAAGGGGAGCATTGCTGAAAAAATAATAAAAAAAGCCAGACAGGAAAACATCCCTATCAAAGAAGATAAAGATGTTGTTCAGGTTCTGGCTGAACTCAATATAGGAGATGAAATCCCCGAAGAGCTGTACACTGTTATTGCAGAAATTCTTTCATTTTTCTATAACATAGAAGATCTTCAGGCATAATTTATTTTAGTGCTATATCGGCCTGGTACCATTTGATAAATTCTTCTAAAAAGTCCTCTGGTAATAATTCTAAGTAAACTACCAATTCATTATCTGCAGTTTCTGCTTTATATTCAATGATCAATTTACGCCCAGCAAGTTCGTATAATTTATCATCAATGTCTTCCAGTTTTTGAAAATGAGGAATTTCTATATCCTCTCCCCGTAAAGATCTAAAAATTATCCGCTCAATATCTTTTCTATTTACAATTTTAGTTTTTAAATGATCATCACCCTTAACTACAATAGTCCTATTAGTTAAAACAATTTTTTTATTCCAGACCTGATAGGTGCTCTTTATTATAGGTAATGCCTCAAATGCAAATAATAAAACACCTGATAAATAAATAAGATATATTAAAATTCGCTGATAAAGCCCAATGCCAGGATAAAAAAACTGCAGTAAAATACCTGCCATAAAAATTCCAATCGGAGTATAAAGTTTTTCTAAAAATCTATATTTATTATATTCATAAACTTCTTCCATAATTTCTGCCTCCATCGATAAGTGTTTAAAAGCCCCCACAGGAGCCTTTAAAAACTAATTAATCGAAAATCCAACATCAAATTCTCCCAGTTCAGTATTAAATTTAACCATCAATACCTTATCTGCTTCAGAACTGATATTGATATTCTTACCTGTTACAATCTGTGGTGGTGCAATGTCACAACTCAACCCCTGTGCTGTTAAACCAGTTGTAGCTTTACCGCTAATAATATTCCCCAGTTCTCCCATAGCTGAAGTTACAAATTTATCAAGCTTCTGCATCTCCATCCCTGACATGGCTTCCACAACTTTTAAAGCCATCTCACTGGAAAAACTATATACAATAGATCCTTTGATATCTCCTGTCATACCAATAATTACATTTGCTTCTTTATCAGTCACTAAGTCTTCCTGAATTGAAACTTCTTTCTTTTTAGGTTCTAATGAAAGCATAGTTTGAAAAACTGAATCAGTTGCTGCAATTATTGGATTTAAGTATTTTGCATCCATTACTTACTTTCCTCCTCATTCTCTTTAGCAGAATTTATATGTTCTCCAATATCCTGATCAGTTGAGGCAACATGATTAATCAACCAGGTTAAGAGCCTACCACTAAATTCCAGTAGAAAATCTTCATCATAATCATTTTTACTGTACTGATGCTGAAAATCTGCAACTTCGGCTTTAAAATCCTCATGAATTTGATGGTGTTTTTCGTAATCAGGATAATTGTACCTTTTCTGTAACGCTTCTTCGGCATCAAAATGTGTCACAACATATTCGCCCATAAAATTCAAAGTTTTTTCCACTTCTTCTTTTTTTTCAGCCTTCTCTTTATCACTTCTGACAGTCTGAATAAAATCTCCCAGGCGACTAAAGAGTTCCTTATGCTGCTTATCTACCAGTTCTACTCCAATTTTATACTCATCTCTCCAGATCATTTTTTCACTCCTCTTTCAAATATATAAATAATAATAATACTGATTATATTTTATTACATATTCAATGCTTTTTCAAATATCACACTTTCATCATTGTAAAAGAGATTAATTGAGAATATAATATAGATAAAGGCTTCTTTTAAAGATTAATTTCAGGAGGAGAGATAATATGTTTAAAAAAGCTACTATTTTTATTTTATTTATATTACTTCTTTTTAATTCAATTTCTGCTGCTGCAGCTGGACTGGATGATTTTGATAAACAGTTATTGATTAGAGTTTTTAAAGATGTTGATAGTGAAGATATTGAATACATGGCAAGACTTGGACTGAATAGTAAAGATATCAGCTTGATACTCTATTACTACAGCAACTCTGGTAAAATACTTGATCGGGATGAGCTGGACCGAATGATTCGAAATAGAGAAAGAATTAATGAATTTCACCGTTATTTTGGTATGCCAGCAATAATTTTTGATGATGATCTTATCCGTTTTAGACATCCATACCGTGAAAGACATTTCCCTCCTTTTAATAGTAAAAAATATGATAAAAAATATAAGTTCAATGGGGGAACAGAAGTATTAAAAGTACGTGGTAACAATTATGATTATAAATATAATAATAATCGGACCGGAGTCGAAGAAAAAATAGAAATTAAAAATAAAAAATATGAGTATTATTATCGAGATCGTAATATGATAGAAATGCTTGAAGTTCATCATGCTAATAATAAATATAGTTATTATTACAAAAATTTAAATACTGGCAGAGTTATCCAGAAAGAAGGCAGAGGACAAAGAGCAACTCGAGATAATGTTTACGAAGAATTAAAAGAAAAATACCATGATTTAGAAGATGATGACTTTAATGATGATTATAATGAAGATCAGAAAAATGATGACAGTGGAGTTGATATACAGTTCGATATTAAGATTGATTTAAGTGATCTTTTAAATTAAATGTTCTAAATGTTAATTTAAAATATTTAATATCTAATTTAAAGGCCGGGATTATAACCCCGGCCTTTTTTGTTCTTTAATTAATTATTTGATTTTTTTAACTTAATGACACCAGCCAGCTCCATAACCAAATTCTCTTCCATTATAAGCTCCGGGAGTACCAAAACTGTCATACCTGCCGCCCATAAAAGCTCCTCCCATCATACCACCCATCATACCATAATGAAAATCATCAAAATCTGAATAGCCATTTCTGCCATAATTCATTCGAAATCCAGGGCCAAAATCATTATTAAAACGATTCTGGAAACGCTCTTCATAATTTAAACGATTTTCTTCAATCAAGTTAAGCTGTTCTTCTGTTAAAACAGATTCTATTTTTTCCTGATTATTAATTCTTTTTTCATCCAGCTGAGTCAACACTTTTTCAATCTGATCTTCTGTTTTACCAATCTCAGCATTAGAAGCACCTCTAAATTCTAGATCCCTAAGTTGACGATTTAAGTCTCTTAATTGATCTCTTAATTCTTCAGTATCATTATAAAATTCATTTCTTAAATCAGCAATTTGATTAATCTGTTCATCACTTAAGTCAATTCTATTATAACCTACTCCAACATCGTCTCTATCTCTATTATAAAAAGATTGACCTCCAGGACCCATTTTTGACTGAGCACCATGGGCAAAAATTGCACCTGTAAAACCTGTCATTACAAAGACCAGCACCAGTAAAACTGTAAATATTTTTTTCATATTTCATTCACTCCTTAATAGTTATTAGATGATTTTCTTAACTTCTGACTTAATTATAGGAGTAAATTATGAAGGAAATATGAATTTAAAAAAATTATTTAAAATAATTAATAACTAGATAGCTTAAATAAGAAGTAAAACCTCCTAAGAAACTGCCCCAGATTAAATCTATAATTGTTATCATTAAGGGCCAGTCTTTAATTGTTGCTAAATTAGTCAAATCGTAAGTTGAATAAGTTATTAAACCAAAAAACATACCGGCAAATAAAGCATACTGCCAGCTGGAAATAGCAAGTGCTCTGTTGAGGACAAAGAAAACCAGACCAGCTGTAAAGAGCAGATAAAAAATCAGAGCAGCAACCATATTAAAGTTTTCCTTCATTAAAAATCCAAGTTGATTACGATAAAGATTCCTGGCCACTGCACCCAGCCAGATAAAATCAATGACAAGAAAAATAATAAATGTTATTAGATAATTTTTAAAATAAATCATCAAATTACTCCTTTTTTTCGATATTTTCTAGCTGTCTTACTCTGAGACCTGTCATCACATCCGAACGAGTAATAATACCTCTCAGTTCTTCTCCGTCCATTACCAGAAGTCGGCCAATATCTTTTTGGAAAAGCAGTTTGAAAGCTTCATAAAGTTCATCATTCTCACTTACACAGTGCAATTCCTTATTCATTATAGTCTGCACCGGGGTATTATGATATTCATCCTGTGGAATTTTTTGAGCATCTTCCATAGTAACAATACCAACAACCTGGTCATCTCTCAAAACAGGAAATCCCGAATGCTTATCATTAAACATTTTTTCAATTAAACGATGCACACTCATATTTGCCGGTACAGTCTTAACTTCTTCAGTCATTAAGTCTTTAACTTTAAGATCAGAAAGAGCACTTTTAATATTGCTAAACTGGTGTTCCTGAGAAGCACCAATATAAATAAAAAAGGCAATAAATATTAGGAGAAAGTTACCACTCATAAAACCTAAAATACCAAACATCAGGGCAAATCCTTTGCCAAATTTAGAAGCAATCTCAGTTGCTCTTCTAAATGATGTTCTTTGAGCAATAAATGCCCGCAGAATTCTTCCACCATCAGATGGAAAAGCAGGTAACAGATTAAAAATCCCCAAAAATATATTTAACTGACCGGTATATAAAACTATTAACCTTAAATCTTCTAAAATAAAATCTGGAGCATAGCTGCCTGAAAAAATAAAAATTAGACCAAGCAGCAGACTGGTAAGTGGTCCACTGGCTGCAATTTTCATTTCATCTTTTGGATCCTTAGATATCTCCTCAATATTAGCCAGCCCACCAAAAAGCATTAAAGTAATATCAGTAGTTTCCACATCTTTAGTTCTGGCTACAAGCGAATGAGCCAGCTCATGAATTAAAATACTGATAAAAAGCATTACAGCCATTATAAAACCTAGTAAATAAGGATTTAAAATTAACTGTCTTCTGGCAATATCGGTGTTTTCAGTCAGATAAATTATGTTACTGCCAAAAGCCCAGGCAAAAAAGGGGAGGATTATTAATAAACTAATGTGAATTTTAACAGGTATTCCAAACAGATGGCCAACAGTAAAAGAACTTTTCAATTTTATCACCCCTGCCTAAAAATTTGAGATTTTAATATAAGTTTATAATATCTTTTAAATAGTTAAAATCCTTTTCCAGCACTCCTGTTACTTTTTCAGAAAGATTAAGATTATTTTTTTCGACATAATCTAAAAAATTAAAGTCTGCTTTTGTAGCTTTACTGCAAATTTGATTGAGAAAAGTCCTTATCTTTATTAAATCATCGGTTTCAATTGCTTCTGCTTCTTTTATAATATTTAACCTTTTCAAGATAAAATCCTGCATTTTAGCCAAAGATTCTCTTTTATTTTTATCGGGTAATAATGCTGGAACAGAAAAAACTCCCTGAGCCAGTCTCTGATAATCTCCTTCTGTTAAATGAGCTGCTGCAAATAAAGAAACACCGTTAGGATTGATCTGATTAATCTCCTCTATTTGAGCAATTAACTGTTCTGAGCTCAACTTAAAAACTGAAACACCGGCATATAATGGCTTTTTAATCTGACTGCGATCTTCTTTAATCCAACTTCTGAGCTCAGAAAATAAATTTTCTGTATAGGTCATTGGTAAAACAAAATCTAAGTAATCATTTTTAAGCCAGAGAGACCAGTTCTGTAAAGCTCGATAACGTGCTTCTTCTCTTCCCGGAATTACATCAGCAGAAATCTTTAAATTTGGATCAATTAATCTTAATTGTTTAGTGGTTTCTTTTACCATTTGAGTAATTAAATCTTCTCTGTACTGATTCCAGATAGAAAATTCTGCACTACCACTTTTAATTGTAAAAGGATCAAGTCCGGTTTTTTCTTTAAATTTTTCAACACTAATTTGATCATAACCAAAACTACCTCGATATTCCTCTGGAAAACGAATATAATCCAGATTAATTCCATCAATATTATAATTTTTTACCAGATAAGCATATCTCTTTTGCAAAAATTCTCTAACATCTTCTCTTGCAGGTGAAAGCCAGGTAGAATTATGATAACTTACTACCTCTCCTTCTTTATTTTTATTAGCCCAATCCGGATTATTTTCTAATATCCGTCCTGGTTTTCCAGCTGTGTTTTCATTAAAAACCCAGACCCAGGGATGAACTTCCATATTTCTTGCTGCTGCTTCTTCGATTAAAACTTTTAGTGGATCTTCCTTCCAATTTTTAAAACGCGGATCCTGAAAAAATAATTCATTATCAGCAATTACAGACATTCCCTTATAAAATGTTTCCGGAAAAATGACATTAAAATTAGCCTTCTGAGCCTGATTGAGAAGTTTCTGAACCCCTGATCGGCCGCCGGTTTTAGCAAAAGTACCACTATCCAACCAGAATCCACGCAGCTGCACAGGCTTTGATTCCGTAGTTTTTAAAAGAAGCTGATTTGAAAATCTAATTATTATTTTAGATATTCTATCGACTTCAAAATCATTATTATTTTTGTATGCCTGCTGCAGCTGCTGATAATACGCATCGATTTTTTTGAGCTCATCATCAATTTCAGATTGGTAAAATATTTTGAAATCAGATTTAGCTCTATTCATTTTTTTATCCAGGTTATTTAAAGATCTTTCTGCAGCTCGAATTTTCAACAGAGAACTGCGATAAACTTCTGGTTTAAAATAAGCTGCTGAATTAAGAGAATAAACAAGTATAATTATCAATACCAAAAAAATAAAATTCAATTTTTTAATCATTTAAATTCTCCTCTGTTAAAATCTGATTCCATTTAGTTTCCATAATATTAAGAGCCTCTCTGGCAGAAATTTTACCGGCAAAAGCCCGGGCAAATTGTTCATTCATTACTTTAAGTAGTTCAGCTGCATCAGGATGCATAAGGGTTAAATCCTGATTCCTAAATAACTGCTTTCGTAAAATTATTTGAGCTTCATTTTCTAAAGATATATCCCCTGCTTTATCTCTTATTTTTTCCTGAAGTAGTTCCAGATCTTCTTCTGGAATAACAGCAGATGGTAATACTGAAGCCTGGGTCGAAAATTTTAACTGTGATTTGAGAGAAGTAATAAACTGAGCAAATTTAGCTGCTTCAATTTTATTTTCAGAAGCCTTAGGAATAACCAGATTCATTAAAGCAGCATTGATTACCCCCTCACCAGCCGGGGGAATTACTGCCGGTTTTGTTACATCATTTAGGTATTTAGAGTCATTTGCTATTTCTTTTAAAAATTGAGGTGCTGTAAATAAAATTGCCAGTTCATTATTCTTATAACGTTCGAGAGCAATATTAAAACCCGAACTTAGTGTATCAGCGGGAATTACTCCTTTTTTTCTGAGCTGTTGATATTTTAAAATTATTTTTTCTGCTTTTTGATTATTAAAAGCAGCCTTAAGCTGTCCATTATCTTCCTTAAACAACTCAATTCCGGCCTCAATAAATTCCTGCTCAATTTTGATCTGGGGCATCAGACCATAAACCCCTGTTTTCTTAGTTATAGTTTCTGCAAGTTGAAATAACTGATTTTGATCTTCAATTAACTGGTTAGGATTAAGACCTGCAATTTTAAAAATTTCCTGATTAAATACCATCAATTTTGAACTAAGATACCAGGGAAAAGCATAGTAAGCTCCCTGATAATAACCATTTTCCCAGAGTCGGGGATAATAATACTGGCTGTAATCTTGCTTTAAACTTGATACCGGGAACAAAAGATTATCCTCAAGCAGAGAAGCCATTAGCTGTGGTGAGAGATTAACCAGATCAGGAACTTCTCCTGCTGCCAGTTGGTGGCGTAATTTCTGATTAATAGTGGAAAAATTAACGTCCTCCCATTTAATTTTAAGTCCCGGGTTTTGGGTTTCAAATTCTTTTATTTTGGTTACAAAATAGTCATCAAATTTGGGGCTTAGATTAATTGTCCAGAATTCGATTTCTTTTTCTGCTGCTGCAGTTGCTGCTGAAAAAAAGAAAGTTATTAATAATATAGAAAGTAAAATCTTTTTTATCATCTTCAATCTCCTTTGACTTAAATATTTTAGCTGCTCATAATTAGCTTAAATGGCAAAAACCTCTCTATATAACGAGAGAGGCTCTTACCTGGCAGCAGGGCAAATTTATTAGCTTAATATATAATTAGCGATTTAAATCACTTTTCCTGCATTATAATTGCTTAAGCTGTGAAAACTTTTTGAGCAGCTGGAATCAGTTCAATTTCTAAGGGAAAAGCAGGACCTTTCTCTCCATCAATATCACAGTGCTCATCTCTACTGCTGTTTTTTAGTGTAATTTTAAAATAATTATCCTGAAGATAAATTAAATTCTTATTTTTAATCTCTTTACCATTAAATAAATCAGCTGCTGCTGTACTCAATTTTAAAATATTGCCAGTTTTGACTGCTAAGAGATCAAATAAACCATCATCTATCGAAGCCAGTTTGGCTATATTTTTAAAGCCCCCAGCATCTTTGCTGTTAAAAATAAAAAAACCCAGAAATTCTCCCTCAATTTTTTCCCTTGAAGTTTCAATTTCAAGCTGCATTGACTTGATATTAGGAAGCTCTTTTAACCCCTGCAAATAATAGGCAACTTTTCCCAGTCTATTTTTCATTTCAGTTTCTGTGCCGTGAGCAATCTGAGAAATAATACCTCCCACACAAACATTTAAAAAATATCTTTTATTAACCCGACCAACATCAATTTCTTTAATTTTCCAGTCCAGAATTCTTTTAATACTGTTTTCAATATTCTGGGTCATTCCCAGAAAAGAAGCAAAGTCATTGGCAGTCCCTGCCGGAATAATTCCCAACGGAAGATCAATCTGCTCTTTCTGCATTAAATCAACCATTTCGCTGGCAGATCCATCTCCACCTGCAACAATTATAGCTTCATAACTCTGATCAATATTTTCCAGACCTTTTTTAAAATCTCCTGGTTCCATACTTCTATAAATATCTACTCTAAATCCAGCAGCCTGAAACAGCTTTAAAAACTGATCTAAATAAGAATTAAAAGTTCTATCTCCTGCTGCTGGGTTATAAATTAATTTCACTTTTTTATTTAGCACTTCAATCAACTCCTATCAGGCAATTTAATTATATCATAAACTGCCTGCTAAGAACAAAAGCTATTTAATTAATATATCTCCATATTCGGAACTAATAGATATATTGTGTTCCGCTCTGCTTCCTCGGTAAACCAATTCCTTCTTATTTTCATAATTTACTCCTCCCAGATCAGCTGCTATATTACCATATTCAACTTTGAGATCATAATTATATAATTCGTAATCTTTAAGCCTTTCAATTGTACAGTCAGCATACTGTAATTCAAAATCTAGATCAGAGATATTTTTTAATCTTAAATCTCCATATTCAATATCTGCAGTTATTTTACCACTGATATTTTCAAAGCTAAAGCCAGTATAACGGCTGTTAATGTCGATATTTTTAGCTTCACTTATTTCGGCTCCTCCATAACGACTATTTATTATTAGATCAGAAGCTAAATTCTGAATTCTATTAAAACCATAAGCACTTTCTAGTTTAAACTCTCCTTCTATATTTCTAACTGTATTTTCTGTATAGGCTGATTCTAAATTTAAACTTGAAGCAAGATTAGTAATTCTGGCCTCACCATAGTCTAAATCAACTTCCACTCTACCGGAAATATTATCAATATTTGTACTTCCATAACGATTACTGGCTTCTAATGCAGCATCTAAACTTGAAACATCTAGGGCCCCATACTTATTTCTTAAATCTGTCATTAAATTTTCTGGAATACTAATTCTATAATCAATTTCTACCACATTAATCAAGTCAGGAGTAGAAGTCTGACTCTTATTAAGGGCTATCTCCAGTTTATCTCCCCGAAGATTATAAATTACTTCTAAATCTTTGATAAACTCCTCTGCAGCTTCTTTATCTTCAGCATGAACCTTGAGTGTATAATCAATATTTATTTCTTGATTTTGAGTTCCCGTTAAATCAATACTACCAAAATCGTTTTTTAAATAAAAAGTTCTAACTTCTTTATTTTCATTCAAAAAGTTGTAATCAAGAACCAGACTGCCATCTTTTTCTGCCTTTATACTATCACTATCAAAGCTATTCTGGAAAAAAGTCCCTTCCGTTTTAATTAAATCTTCTATTGATTCAGTAATAAAACCCTGAAATAAATGATTGTCAGATCTTACATATCTAATATCAGCAATCATCACCAGCGTTAAAATTATTAAAAGATAAGTTACAAATTTTTTTCTGCTCATTTTTTCCTCCTTTTAAACATCGACATCAGAAGCAAGCAAACGTGAATTTAAGAAAAAGAGGCCCACCATCATCAAAACAATTACTATAAATGGTGCTGAACCAATATATATTGTAGATTCACTGACTCCAGCAGGACTTTCTGTAAAAATTGTTATAGGTAGATCAGGCAACCAGTTAAAGAGATAGTTTAAAAATCCCCCAATTCTTAAAATGAGATAATGACTTAAAATAAAAACCAGAATACTAATTAAAAGCCTGAAACGATTAAAAAATGTAGCCACCAGATAGGAAAACTGAGTTATTAAATAAATCTGAATCCCACTTATTAGATAGGTTATATAAGCTAAAACAAGAAATTCTTTAAAAACTTCTCTTCCCAGTGTTTCCGGAATTTGACGAAATACTCCTGCTAAAAATCCCTGATGAAAATAAATATTGACCAAAATCAGAGCCCCACTCAAAATTAAATAATAACTAAAAGCAGGAAAAAACTTGGCAAAATTAATTTCGTATCCTTTACGGGGCAAAATTTTCAATAAATAAATTGTATTATTCCCCCACTCACTTCGATAAGAGTTATAGGCCAAAAAAAGCATTATCATTGGTAAGAAAAATAATGGAATAAAGCCAAGTCCAAAACTCAAACCCTGAGGCCAGTTTTCACTTCTACTAATTAAAAACCATTCCCAGACTGTTATAATCAAAGTAGAAACAATAATTAATATATTCAACTGTCTAAACTCTTTTTTAATTAAGGAAATTAGGCTTTTCATTCAAATACCTCCCCGATTAATTCTCTGATAGATTTACCTTTTTCTGCTCTTAAATCATCAGCATTAGCTGACAGCAGTAGTTTTCCATTTTCAATAAAAATTACATGATCCAGATACCTTTCTGCCTCTATTATTTCATGAGTGGCAAGGATTATTGACTGATTATCGCTATCAAATTCTCCAATTAAAGTTTCTAAAATTCTCTCCCTGGAAGCTGGATCAATTCCGGCCAGAGGTTCATCTAAAATAATGACTGCTGCACTGCGGCTTAAAACTAAAACAAGCTTTAATCTAGCAACCATCCCTTTAGAAAGATTATTTATCTTCTGATCAAGTTTTAAATTCATAAAATTTAGCAGTTCTTCAGCCTTCTTAGGAGAAAAATCGCTGTACTGTTCTTCGTGAAATCTAATCATTTCAGAAATTGTCATCCACTTATAAAGATGATTAATCTCCGGTAAAAAAGCAATATCCTGCATCAAATGCTGATATTTATTTTTTCTATTAATTTTTATCTGACCACTGTCTTTAACAATTAAACCAGAGATTATTTTAAGCAGAGTTGATTTCCCACTCCCATTGGGACCTACAATTCCAGTGATCATTCCAGCTGGAATATTTAAATCAATTCCTTTAAGAGCTTCAACTCCGGGAAACTTCTTTTTTACTCCACTAATTTCTATTATATTTTCACTCATCTTGATCCCTCCTCTTTAAATTTCTATTTATTTTTTCCAGAATATCATCTTTTTTAAATCCAAGCGAAATCATCTCATCTATAAATTCTTTAACAGCTGTGTCTGCCATATCTTTTTTGATTTCTATCATTACTTGATCATCATCCTTTATAAAAGTACCTCTTCCCCTTTTAGTTTCAACAAGTCCCCGCTGTTCCATTTCCCTATATGCTCTCTGGACAGTGTTGGGATTAACTTCAATTTTTTTGGCCAATTTCCGCTGTGAGGGTAATTTTTCTCCCGGTCTTAGTTCTCCTCTAACCAGCTCTTTTTTTATTTCCTCTATAACCTGTTCGTAAATCGGATAGGCTGCATCGAAATTAATATCCATCTCTTACCTCCTTTCAGTCAAATTTGATAGTGCACTAGTTAACTGGTACACTCATAGTATAATCTTATTAAATTGATTTGTCAAGTGATTTTTTGTAATTTTTTAGACAAAAAAATTCCGAGAAAAATAAAATCTCCCCGGAGCAGAAAATTCTTATTCAATTTCAGCAGAATTGCTGTAGCCTTTTGATTCCCCTGAATCCTCTGCATATGTTGCTGGCTGCAGAATAATACTGAGAACTAAAAATAACACTAAAAAAGTAAAAATTTTCTCATAATTTACCCTCCTTATTAGTCACAATTCTCTTTCTTTAATTATAACTCTTTTATTAGATAAAAGAAACCCGATAGAATATTATTCTACCGGGTTAATAACAATTTAGCTTTATAATTTGATTAAAGCTAACTTAGATTATATCTAATTTATTTTTTATTCATTTAAGCAATCTCCGCAAAATAACTGTCAACTTCTTTTAATAAATCAATTATATCAAGATTCTGGGGACACTGGGGTTCACACTGTCCACATTCTACACAATTACTCGCTCTGGCTGTCTCATCCATTTTAAAGTATTCTTCAGCCATTTTTTCTCCCTTATCCATTAATTTAGCCTGATTAAATTTAAAGAAGTTTTCTGGAATATTAACTTCTTCCGGACAGGGAAGACAGTATTCACAGCGGGTACAGGTAATTGGTCCTCTCATTTCTTCAGCTGCTTTTTCCATCATTTTAAATTCAGAATCACTCAATAAACCTACTTCTGATTCAGAAGCTGTTGCTAGATTTTCTTTTAACTGCTGCATATTACTCATTCCACTCAGAACAACTCCCGGTTCTTTTTGGCTCCATATCCAGTGTAGAGCCCATTCCACAGGAGTTCTTTCTTTATTTTCTGATTCAAATAAATCTTTTGCAGCTACCGGTGGTTCCTGAGCCAGCCAACCGCCGCGAATTGGTTCCATAATCACTACTGCTGTGCCCTGGTCATAAGCCTTTTTGAGTCCAGCCATTCCTGCCTGATATTCTGTATCCAGATAATTATATTGAATCTGACAGAAATCCCAGTCATGACCTTCTATAATTTCATCGAAGACATCATGGTTATCATGGAAAGAAAATCCAAGATATTCAATCTTACCTTCTTCTTTTTTTCTCTTACCCCATTCAATAATATCCAGGTCTTTAATTTTCTGCCAGCGTTCTGCATTTAAGGCATGTAAGAGATAGAAATCAATCTTTTCTACCTGAAGTTTTTCCAGCTGCTTATCTAAATATTTATCCAGATCAGCTTTCTCCTCAACTTCCCAGATTGGCAATTTTGTTGCCAGATAAGTTTTTTCTCTATAACCGTCTTTTAAAGCTTTTCCGACAACAATCTCACTTTCTCCCTGGTGATAGGGCCAGGCTGTATCAACATAATTAACACCATTATCAATTGCATAACGAATCATTTTAATTGCTTCTTCTTCATCAATATTGGAAGAATCATCTCCAATGATCGGCATCCTCATTGCCCCAAAACCAAGAGCAGAAACTTCTACATCAAGTTTACCCATCTTTCTGTACTGCATTTTTTTACCCCCAATTAATTAAATTCAATTTAATAACTTTTTTTACCTCTTTAATTAATATTCAAGATTTATTGGCTAAATCCTTTTTGTTTTATTTGTGAATTTATTATTTAACTTTTACTCTTCTGCCTCTTCTTTATGAACTATTTTTCTTAACCAGTTAACAAATCTCTTTCTGATTTCATCAACAATATCATAAACAACTGGAATAATAATCAGGGTCAAGATGGTAGAAAATAAAAGTCCGCTAATTACAACTATTGCCATAGGCTGCTGGGTTTCGGCACCTGTTCCAATTCCCAGGGCAAGAGGAACCAGCGCCAGAGTTGTAGTCAATGTTGTCATTAAAATTGGACGCAGCCTAATTGGAGCAGCTTCTAAAATAGCTTCTTTTCTGTTCATATATGCTTTGCGATTATTGATATAATCAATCATTACTATTGCATTATTAACCACAATTCCTACCAGCATTATTGCTCCGATTAATCCATTAACACTTAGAGGTGTTCCTGTTATTATAAGTCCCAACACAGCACCAACTATAGATAAGGGTACAGTAAACATAATTACAAATGGATAGATCAATGATTCAAACTGAGAAGCCATTACCATATAAACTAGAATTATAGCAAGTACTGCAGCAGTAAATAATTGAGAAAATGAACTTGCCATATCTTCTGCTTCTCCACCATATGTTATTGTATATCCTGATGGAAGCTGTAATTTTTCTGTCATAACATTTTCTACCTCTGTCTGAACCTCACCTAAAGGCCGTTCAAATATATCAGCACTTACTGAAATATAGCGCTGCTGATTCTCTCTGGCGATAGAAGAATATCCACTACCCTCATCAATTGAGGCAAGTTGTGATAAAGGAACTCCTATTCCGTTTGTACTAAATAGTTTAATATCAGAAAGATTTCGGAGGGAGGTGCTTTCCGAATCTTGAAGTTTAAGTACAATATCAATTTCTTCTCCTGACTCAGTTAGCTGACTTATTGTACTGCCACTGAGAGCCATATTTACATATGATATTATATCACTATCTGTAAAACCATAGTTTTGAGCCTGAGTTTTATTAATTTTTACATGAATCTCTTCATTCCCTTTTTCGAGACTGAGATCAGTATTTCGAATTCCTTCGATTTTTTCTAACAAAGATTCTGCCTTTTCTCCCAAATTTAATAGGGTGTCTAAATCTGGACCTTTAATTTGAGCTTCAACAGCAGTACCTCCACTACCGCCTCTACCGCCCATCATAGATGTCATAGCAGAAACATTTACTGAAGCTCCAGGAATATTTTTTGTCCTGTTCCTAATTTCCTCAGCAACCTGAGAAACATCCCTTTCTCTTTCTGAAAGTGGAAGCAATTCTACAGTTAAATTAACCCTGCCGCTATTTACCCGAGAGGTTAAAATATCAATTTCCGGAATATCCTCTACTCTATTATAAAGATTTTGGGCCAGGTCATTATTTAAATCAATTGTAGAATTACCTGTCATACTTGCAAAAACTCTAATTGTACCCTGATCAGAGGAAGGCATATATTCAGTTTCTAAAGGAATAATGTCAACTGCTATTCCTACTCCAAACAGAACAAAGAAAATAATAAAGACAGAAATTATTTTATATCTGTGCTGCAGAGATTTATTTAATATATTTTGATAAAATCTTATATAACGTTTATTTTTCACACTCTCATCTGATTCATTTTGACTAACCTTTAGTGCTTTAGAAGAAAGCATTGGGATAAAAGTTAGAGCAACAAATAAAGAGGCTAAAAGCGAAAAGGTAACTGTCAGTGCCATAGGCGTAAAAATTTGAGCTAAAAGATCTTCAATAAATATTACTGGTATAAACACTGCCACTGTTGTTAAGGTAGAGGCGCTAATTGCAGTAGCTACTTCCGAGGCACCTTCTTTGGCAGCATCAAGTCTCCCAACGCCAATCGATCGATGCCGATATATATTTTCCAAAACAACAATAGAATTATCAACCAGCATCCCAACTCCAAGTGCTATTCCCCCTAGAGTAATCAGGTTCAAACTTAAATCTGCAAAGTACATCAGGGAAAAAGTAGCCAGTACTGAAATTGGAATAGCTGTTGCAATCACAATAGTACTGCTAAAATTTCTTAAGAAAATAAACAAAATAATTACTGCTAAAATACCACCTATAATAAAATTCTGCAGCACAGAGGAAATAGAATTCTCTATATATTCAGCATTATTACTTGTTATTTGAATATCAACACCTGGTATTTCTTCTCTCATTTCATCTACAGCCTTTTTAACCTCATTGGCTACAGAAACAGTGTTGCTGTCTCCCTGTTTTTGAATAGAAAGCCCTATACTTTCCTGACCATTTAAATAGCTAATACTGCTTACTTCCTGGTAGCCATCTTCAAGATCAGCTAAAAGTGTGAGGGGAACCTCGTCCCCTGCCGCAGTTGGGATCTTAATTTCTCTTAAATCACTAAAATCATCAAATTCTCCCAGAGCCCTAACAGAAAGCTCTTCATTACCAACCATAACAGTTCCCAGACCACCGGATTGATTGCTGGCTCTTACTGCAGCAGCAATTTGATTTAAAGTAATATTATATGCTGCCAGCTGCTCCTGATCAACATTAATTCGGATTTCTCTGCTCCGACCACCGGAAATTTCTGCCGATGCCACTCCTACAATTTTTTCTAATCTGGGCTGAATATTATCTTCTGCTATTTTCTTTAGTTCAACTGCTGACCCTCCTGCTACAGCAAGTTCAATAATTGGTTGCGAATTTGGATCAAAACTCATTATTCTTGGTTCATCTGCTCCATCAGGTAATCTTGCTTCAATCCGGGAAATCAAGTCACGAATATCATTTTTGGCTTCAGTTAGATTTGTTCCAAATTCAAATTCTAACATTACCATTGAACTACCTTCTCTACTGGTTGAATTAAGGTTGCTCAGGCCATCAACTGTAGCAACTGTTGATTCTACAGGTCTGGTCACAAGTTCTTCAACTTCTTCGGGAGTTGCACCACTGTAAGAAGTTCTAATCATTAAAAAGGGCATTTCCATATCTGGAGTTAAATCCATTGGTAATCTGGTAAGTGCAATTCCCCCAATTAAGATTACTGCCAGAATTAACATTGTTATTGTTACTGGTCTATTTACCGAAATATCAGAGATCTTCATTATTCATCCCCCCGATTGACAACATTAATACTGCTGCCATCAGAAAGATTTTCTTTTCCCAGAGTTACAACTTTTTCGCCAGCTTTTAAACCGGAACTAACTGCAACTAAATCTTCATTTTCCAGCTTAATTTGAATGTTTCTTCTTTCTGCTTTACCATTAACAGCAACAAATGTATAGTAGCCATTTACATCTTCTAAAATAGAATTTTGCGGCAGGATTATAGAATCCTCAGCTCTATCAATTGGCATAGAAACCTGAGCCGTCATCCCGGCTTTTATTATATTATCATTGTTGTCTACAATTATTTCTACTGGAAAACTTCTGCGATTAGTTGCAGCTCTCGGAGAAATGTTATTGATCTCTCCACTAAATTCTCTTTCTAAAGCTGTAAAATTAATTTTAACTGCTTCTCCAATAATTAAATTATTAACATTTTTTTCACTAATATAAGCAGTTAACTTAATCCGATCAAGATTACTGACTATAGCCACAGTACCCCCACTCAAAAGCTGCCCTCTTTGAGCATTTATTTCAGTTACAATTCCTTTTATTGGAGCAGCAATTTCTGTATATGACATTCTTAATCTTGCTGATTCCAGCTGAGCTTCAGCCTGAGTAACCTGAGCTTCAAGTTGATCAATTTCTTCTTCTGTTGCTCCAGCTTCTGTTATTTCTAAATTTTTCAAAGCTGATTGATAGCCGCTTTGAGCAGCTATTAACTGATTATTTGCCTGATCTATTTCTTCTTGAGATAAATAACCTTCCTCAAAAAGCTGTTTCTGTCTTTCATAATTTTCTTTTCTTAATTTAAGTTCTGATTCTGCCTGAGTAACCTGAGCTTGGAGTCTGGCTAATTCTTCTTTGCGAGGACCATTTAAAGCCTGCTGAAGATTTGCTTTGGCACTTTTCAGTGAGGCTTCTGCCTGAATAACACTAATTTCACTACTGCGAGAATCCATTTTGATTAATGTTTCTCCTCTTTCTACACTGTCGCCAACACTGACCAACACTTCAGTAACAACTTCCTGAACCCTTGGAGTTAATAAAACTTCTTCGTAAGCTTCAGACTGAGCACTCTCGGTTAAATATAGATAGAAATCATCCTTTTTTACCTCTGCCACTTCCACTGCAATTTCTTCATTCTCTTCCAAACTAGATTGATCTGCTCTACCTGCCCCCATACCAGGGCCTCCACCCGTTTCCTGCGCATTGGCCTTTAAAAGAAATAATTCATACGAACCATTGCCAAATGCTACAGCACTAAATAAAGCAAATAAAATAAATGTAACCAAAATTATCTTTCTATTTCTTTTCATTAAAAACACCCCTATTAAATATATCCAAATAATCATTATATATAAGCATTGTTAATTCAAGTTTTACAATAAAAAGCTGATCTAAAGCCTCCTGATAAGAAATTTTACTCTGCTGATATGAAATTTCCTGCTGTTTAAGTTCTTTTTTTGTTATTAAACCTGAATCATATTGCTCTCCGGCTAATTCAAACTGGTTTTCGGCATTTTCCAGTTTCAAGATAGAACTTTTCTTTTTATTAAGAGAAGCATTTAAAGAACTTAATTGATTTTCCAGAACTAATTTTTTGCTTTCTTTTAAGTTTGCTAAATTTGCCTGAGCTAGCTGTATATTGTCTTTCAAATTCTTTTCGTTAAATTCACGCTGGCTTCCATCAAATAAGTCATAAGAAAAAGTTACTCCAACTGTTGATCTATCTGTAGAATAATTATAACTACCACTTAAATTTATATCTGTTCTTCCTCCACCCCGAAACCATTTCAGTTGTTTTTCCTGTAATCTCAGATTTATCACTGCCGATTTTAAATCATAATCAGTCTTCAGCAAATTTTTATACATATTTTCAAAATTATTATCCTGATAATTTATTAGTTCCGAACTAATTTTATTTAAATATTCTTTATTGTTTAATGCTATTTCTATTTCTTTATCTAAATTAAGAGCCAATTTAAAAGACATTAAAGAGTTTTGATACTGATTAGCTAACTGTTTATAATTAGTTTCGGCATCTATTACAGCAGCTTCAGCACTTTTTAATTCCCTTTGAGAAAGCTGAGAATTTTTATATAATTCCTGGCTTTCCGCATAGGTTTTTTGGGCATTTTTTAACTGTAAATCAGCATTTTCTTTTCTACTCTTCAGCCTCAATATCTGGAGATAATCTCCCAACCAGGCAGTAATTTTACTTTCAATTAGAGAATTGAGGTCATTTTTAGCTTTTAAAAATTCCTGTTCCTGCTGATAATATGATTTTTCAGATTCAGTTGGAGCTCCTTTAAATAAAGGATAGGAAATTAAAACTCCATAGTCACTTTCATTTTCATCATTATATACTGCTTCCTGAGTAATATTTAAACCGGAAGCAAAATTTCTATTTATACTTAAAGTAGAACTGCTACCACTTACTGTTCTTAAGTTATTTGTTGATTGAAGAACTCCAGCTGCATTCAATATTTCACCTTCACTTATTACTTCACTATAATTAGAAGAAACCTTAATCTGCCAGCCCTGCTGGGCCCTGATTGTCTGGAGCTGTCTTTCCAAATTATTTATATTATTCTGCTGCTGCTTTATTTCCAGATTATTATTTAGGCCCTGGCTTATCGCTTCTTTTAAAGATATCTCCTCTGCATCAACAACTGTGGCAGTACAAAAAATTATTAAAATTGCCATAGATATTTTAAAATAAGTTATTTTATTCCTGTACATTAATTGTCACCCCTGGCTCCATATTTAATAGATCTGCAAGATTCTCTTTAGCTAAATAATAATTTAAATAAGCATTTTTTAACTGATATTGACTATCCAGTAAAGTGGACTCATATTGTAGTACTGTTGTCTGAGTAACACTTCCTAACTCAAATTGTCTTTTAATCTGATTGTATTGTGTTTGAGATTTTTTCAAATTATCTTTCATTAAATTAATATTTTTTTCAGCCTGGGTTAAAGTTAAATATGCTTTAATTACACTATTTATTAATTCTTTTTTAGTTTTGGCAAGTGTTATTTCTGCAGCCTTCAAATCCATAGCAGCAGTTCTTTGTTGAGCCTGAGCAGAATCAATCTTGTTTTTATTATACTGTTCTTTAGCAAGCTGATAATCAATTTCTGCTATCTTAATTGAATAACTATTTTTTAAGGCTTTCTCAATTGCCTCTTCTTCACTAATAGTCCAGAGTTTTGGTTCAGCTAATTCATTTATTTTAATCTTCTCGTCTCCAAGGTTCAGGTCTGTTTTAAATTCTACCAAACTTAACTGATAATTATCCTGTAAATTTTCTAAGCTATTATTTGCCTGCTTGTAATTGTTTGACTGATCCAATAAATCTAACTGACTAATCTGTGCCAGTTCAAATCTGGCCTGCATTTCATTATATAATCTTTCTTCAGCTTTAGTTGTTAATCTTTGTGCTTCAATTTCTTTTTGTTTCAACCAGAGTCCTGTATACTGACTTATAATTGATTTGATTACATTTGCTTCACTATCCTGATAATTTTTTTCTGAACTTAAGTAGTTTTTATTTATTTCTAATTTTTGAGTTTCTGTATAATTATATTTATTCTGAAGTTCTAAAGCCTGTTGATTAATTTTTGCTTTTTGATAATTTATTTCTGCAAGCTTTAAATTAAAATTTTCATTTTTAGCAATATCAATTGCTTCTGCCAGAGTTAATGCTTCTGCTGCCTGTAAAGGTAAAGCAAATATAAATATAATTAAAATTATAATACTTACTTTTTTAAAATTCATTTTTTCCTCCCTCTAAATCATAGCTTATTATTCTCTTACCAATTTATAATATATAAATATAATATATAAAAATTAAGAGTTTATTTTTTCATAAAAATTTATATAAAATGCTGCCCCATCATTTTCATTTGCAGCCCATATTTCTCCTCCATGTAGTTCTACTAAAACCTTAGAGATAGCCAGCCCCAGACCATATTCACCATCATCTCCTTTTTTAAATTTGTCAAATATACTATTTAATTCTGAAGCTTCAATTTCTGGACCATCATTCCAAAATTTAATCTGAATTATACTTTTTTCTTTTTTAATAAACCTTTTTGAAGAAACTTTTAATTCTTCAGCTGCATATTTAAACTGATTATCAATAATATTTTCAATAATGACCTCCAATTTTTCTTTATCAGCTTCTAATATAATCTTATTAGAAATCAAAGACCAGTTGACAGCTTTTCGCCTCCAATTTAATTTCTGCAATTTCCTTTCCAGTAAATTATCTAACTTAATTTTTTCAATTTTCAAATTCTGTCTGCTTAAATAATCCATTTTACTGATATCGATCAAAGCTTTAACCCGTTTTTCCATTTTAAAACTTTCCGTTTCCATAGCTTCCAGACTCCCCTGCAGGTTTCCACGGGGATAAATTCCATCCTGCATTGACTGAACATAAGATCTTAAAACCATAATTGGAGTTTTAATCTCATGCGAAATCTGCTGAATAAATTCCTGCTGCTTTTCGTCACTTTCTACAAGCTGCTGTCTCAACCACTCAATTGTACTTGCCAGTTCGCCTATTTCGTCTTCGCGGTCAATCTCTAAAGGTTGATCCCATTCTCGATTTGCAATCTTTTTAACCTGGTTTTTAATTACCTGGAGTGATTTAGTAAGATAACGAGCCACAAAAATTGAAATTAACCAGGCAAGAAATAAAAAGATAACCAGAGAAATTACCAGACGGATAAAAAATTCACTAAAAATACTGTCACTGTAGCGACTTCTAAGATAGGAAACAAGATATTTTTCTTTTCCTGAAGCATCTATCTCCTGAAAAACATAATATATAATTTCATTATTATTTAACCTCAACTCTGCTCGACTTTTTGAATTATCAGCAGTTAAAATCTCCCTTTTTATTTTTTCGGCAATATTTAAATTATCATTATCAGTAATCTGTCCCTCCTGATCAATTATAAAGTGGCGTGGAACTCGAGAAAATTTAATTGGCGGCCCTTCATTAGAACGGTCATTCTTAGAAAAAGAAAGGTCGTCCGGCACTCCACTTTGATTAAGATTATCAAAATGTCCTTCTTCAATAATAAAAGCCTGAGTTTCTTCCAGTCTGTCATATTTTTCCGAAATTATAATAGATCTTAAAATAAATGGCAGGGAAAGAGAATATAAAAGCAGAGCAATTATTAAAACTGCCCCTGTTATTAGCCAGATTTGAAAGGAAAGAGGTTTATTTTTTATTTTACTCAAAATAAATTTCATTACTATTATTCCACCATCCTGTAACCGTGACCATAAACAGTTTCAATTTTAATTGCCGGCATTTTTTTGCGCAGCCTTCTAATCAGATCGTCAACAACTCTATCTGAGCCATAATAGTTATCTCCCCAGATATTTTTAATTATTTGTTCTCGGCTGAGAGCTTTTTGAAGATTATTAAAAAGAAAAATAAATAAATCAAATTCTTTAGTTGTGAGTTCTATATCCTGATTTTTTGTTTTCTCTCTTATTCTTCTTCCACTTATATCAATTAAATAATTATTATATTTATAAATTTTTGCACTTTCTTTTTTGCCATAAACTCTTTTCAAAAGATTTCTAACTCGAATTACCAGTTCTCGTGGAGAAAAAGGTTTGGCTAAATAATCATCGCTCCCTTTTTCCAATCCAATTATCCGATCTAAATCTGCATCACGGGCCGAGATAAATATTACCGGCGTATTCTCATTTTGTTTTTTTATTTCTGAAATTAGTTGAAACCCATCAATATCAGGCAGCATAATATCTAAAATCCAGAGATCAGGTTCATTAATAATTTTTTCTCTGGCTGATTTTCCCTCAAGGAAATTTTCTACCTCCCAACCTTCTTTTTCTAAATAAGAGCCCAAAATGTCATTTAAATTCTGATCATCTTCAACTAAATATATTTTATAACTCATCTTTTCCTCCCAGAAATCTATATTTTATCACTAGCATTGCATAAAAATATTTAATAAATGTCAAGTTCTATTTTCAGCGAAAATACTTGCTTAAAATAGAAAAACTCCTTATAATTGGAATTAGGATAGTCTTTGTCCAAATCCCAAAAAATAAGGAGCATATACTATGGACAAAGATATCATAGAAACCACATTTAATCAACTACTTTTTTCAATAAATTTTAATTTATTTTCAAAAATTGTTGCTGAACTTGAACTGGACAGATACACTAAAAAACTTACAACTAAAAAGTTATTTCAAATTTTGCTCTATGGTCAGCTTGAATCTGTCAGCTCTCTTGACAGCTTAAGTATCGATGTTAGCAATAAATCTGATCTTAAAAAAGAGATTGATCTTGATTCAATTAGCGCCTCTCAACTTTCGAGAAGGTTAAGAGATATTCCGCCAGTTATCTTTGAAAAAATATTTAATCAGATTAAACTGGAGGCTCTAACCAAAAGAGGAGCCAATTTCTACAGAAATAATCTCGGCCAGCTAAACATCATTGATGCTTCAACTGTCTCTATGGCTTTAAGTAATTATCCCTGGGCTGATTTCAGATCAACTAAAGCAGGAATTAAAATACATACCCGCATCATTTATGATGGAGATATTATGCCTGATAAAGTTGAGATAACCCCTGCTAAAGGTGCAGATAAAACTAAAATGGATAATCTGATTTTTCATGATACAGATACTCTCCATGTCTTTGACAGAGCTTATGTTGACTATCAAAGCTTTGATAACTACTGTGACGCTGGTATTCTCTTCCTATCAAGGCTTAAGAGTAATGCTAAAATTAAAGTTCTAAAAACTAAAACTGTAATTATTGATGGTCAGGAAGTTGAAGATTCTACTGTTCTTTTAGGTGACCCAAAACAGGATAATCAGATGAATAACATCTTAAGAATCCTAGAAATACCTGACAGAGAAAACCCTGGCAGTACAGTTAGATTAATCACAAACGACTTTAAACATTCTGCAATATTAATCAGCAGATACTACAGAGATCGCTGGCAGATAGAGATCTTCTTTAAGTGGATCAAACAGCATCTGCATGTTAAAGTCTTTTATGGACACAGTGAAAATGCTGTTAAATCACAGATATTTACCGCTTTAATCAGCTTTGTATTACTTACTCTTTTAAAAAGAGAAGCCAATACAGATAAGAGCTTATTTAAAGTACTTAAATACTTTAGGGCCTGTATGTTTGAAAGTCTAAAGGCTTTTATTAGAAAGATAAATCGACCACCATCACGCACTTCTAAAGGTCGGAGAGTGATAGATTACGAAAAAATCTATCAGCTAACCGAAAGGCAGGTGATGGCAGGAGATACAGAACTTTTATATTCAACAGAATTCAATCCAGTAATTCTGTAAAAAGAACAAATATATTATGGTAAAATGTGGATAAAGGCTATCTCTTAATACTCTGTTATCTCTTTTTCTTAAAAAAGGATAAGGGTGTGACTGAATATTCTGTAGATAGTATAGTTTCTCAATAACTTAAATTTGACAATGCTTAAATATTTTTATGCAATGCTAGTGA
>Ga0182234_10044_pt1 | contig 69755 bp, 71 predicted proteins | sample hydfratesGB_TM_A_FD_145595 | JGI IMG/M metagenome (GOLD analysis project Ga0182234, IMG submission 145595) | Subsurface microbial communities from deep shales in Ohio, USA - hydraulic fracturing test GB_TM_A | ecosystem: Environmental > Aquatic > Deep subsurface > Shale gas/oil reservoir >...
AAACATCGTCTCTACCAGGTTTCTGTAATGATAGATGTCCTCATCAAACTCATCTCTCATTTTACGACGGTATTTTCCTTTGATCTTCTTCCTTTTTCGACATCTTACAGGTATGATGGCTTCTGCTTTCAATTCTTCATTGATTAGAGTATGTATCTTCTCAGAATCATATCCTTTGTCCATCAGATAACACTCAGCTTTTCTCCTTTTGTGACATTGTCTAAGCAATGTCGATGCATGTTTTGCATCATGCACTGGTTTACCTGAAATCTTAAAACCAGTTACAATGAACTTCTCAACGTCAACAGCTATACTTGTTTTCAGATACGAACGCCTCTTTTTTCCTGTTCTTACAGAATAATAGTAACTACAATGTCCTCCTGTGAATCCACTTGAATCAATAGCAACCAGAGGTATTTTTTCACCATGCGAATAGAAGAGTTTCAGAGTTTGGTGAAGTAAGCTATTGAAATAGAATGAAGATATTCTATTGGTAAATTTATGTAATGTTGTGAAGTGAGGTACCTGTTTAATACCAATCTTGGACTGAACTCTATCCATCAACTCAACAAGTTTAACAAATTTTCTGTAATTTTCATTTATGTAATCTTTGAATAATACCAATGTCAGTAACTGATGTTGAGTATATTTTCGCTTGGAGTATTTACAACTATAGATTGGAAGATGGGATCTTCCAGCTACAGACATAGCTGTATCGATAAAGTTTAAGTAATCGCTTGACAAAATGCATTCACCCCCTTTGTGTTTTTGTGGTCAAAATCACATTGGGGGCCTCTTCTTATAAAAATGATAATGTATTAGTGGAGGTTAGAGGAAAGGGTTTCTACAGAGCCGATATAATTTTTATTTATCCCTGTCTTAGTTACATTTACCAATACCTTTGGAGACAGATATAAATAACCCGTATCCTCTGGTTCTATGGCACTCAATGTACACCATGTCGTCAATATAACCATCAAAATACACATTAACATCATTTCTGCCCCATCCAGTATTAATTAGCAAAAACATCACTTTAGACCATGGGATTCAACCTCAAATGATGTAATCCAGTCCTGCCAGGCTCCGACGCAAAAACATCACTTTAGACCATGGGATTCAACACCCAATGCAACCACATGCACGGTTTGAAAACTCTCTTTTTGATTTCCTAATTATTAATCACAGAAAAGTTCCATTGAAAATTTACTAATGGTACATCATAATAATATTTCTTGTTAACATGGGAACAAGAATCATCACTTTCTACTTATTGCCAGCATCACCAATCCAACGATAAGCAGAATTGAAGTGAAGCCTGGTAGTTGGTTGTTTGCCCCCTTATCTTGTTCTGTTGTTTCATTACCTACTATTACAGGATTTCCATCTTCATCAGATGTGCTTTTCTCTTCAACGATTGCTTCATCTAAAACAGCACGTTTCTCCCATCTAAACACCACAGGTACCCCAGTTATGCCAGCTTCCTGTTCAAAGTGACTGTCTATTGCTTGATAGACTTCATCAATTCCTGACTCATTTATTTTTTCAGGGCTGTCCATATCCATGCCCACAAACAGATATCCATTTATGCTGACTCCGTAACCTGTTACAGGTCCGCCAAATTCAGCAGAAAATGGGCGAACTTCTCCGTCCATTGAATGGCCGAGTGAATCTATCCACCTTCTTTTTTCACTTTCTTGTTCAATTACGGGCATTGTCCCATAGACCGCTATAACAGATGGATCGTTTTTAGCATTTTCAAGGGTCTCCGGTCCATAGTCAAGAAGCGGTATATCTTCATCATCCTCTGTCCACATAAAAACCACTGGAATTTCATTGATTACTGCTTCCTGTTCGCAGTATTCATCTATTTTCAGGTATATCTCATCAATCTTTGACTCATTTATTTTTCCCTGATAAGAGGAACTCAAGTACACTTCCAGAAATTCACCAGCATTACCGATGGCATATACCGACGGATCAAATTCGACAAGCGATTTTTCGGTTGATATGGATAACCAGCATTTAGATACCGAATTATTCCATTCCTGATCAATTGTTTCGGGAAAAGTTCCCCTGCTGGCTATGAATAGCGGTTCGTCCTTATATTCTTCAAAATAGGAATTAGAACTATTCGAATCAGAGATTTCATCCGTATGTCCAGAATCATTTACCTCGTCATCAACTGCACTTGCTGAAACTATTGATAAGATAGAAATAAAGAACATCAGAATTACAATTTTGTAAATTTGATTTTTTATAAGCATTTTCTTCCACTCTTATATGCTTCATATGATTTATGCCAACAGTTTAATAATTATATGGACAATATATAAAACTATTTAACTTATATACGAATAAATCTAAAATATAAAAGCCAGATTATACGTCAATAATCTGGCTAAACCACAGAATACATGATATTCTTACGTCAAAGGTTCTACATCCAAATCTAACTCAACTCCACTAATTGGTGAAAAAAGGGCGTTTGTAGCAGTACTGCCCCAATGTACACCAGAGATCATTACTTGATTTCCATATTTCTTAAAGATAGGTGCACCACTATCACCATTGTCGGAATCATAATCTGCAGAAAGTTGATCATAAAGAGTTCCAAAAACTGGGTGGTTTATTTCATCCCACTCTTCTTCGACATAGCCATATGTCCGGCCACTGGTAATTCCTGACATGTAGACTTTGCTGCCTAAGTTTGGATCGTAATAATTACGTACATCCCTAACATCATCAACATCTTCATAATAGATATCATCTTCAACATTACTGGCTTCAACCCATGCAGCATCTGCAAAATGGCCCGTGATGTAAGTTACTTCACCCACTTTTCTGGTTGAACTGGGTTGATAAATGTCTCCTCCGACACTACCAGCTGTCATAGCAGAATGTCCAGATATTACAAACCCTTTTGTTCCAGTGCTGTTTTCTGCAGCAAATGATAACGTTGACTCATACCATGTGTTTGTTGCATTTTGGTATATTATCCTTATACCACCAATCATATCTGACCATTCATCGTCACGTTCATCAAGATAAACTTCTTCTCCTTTTCTGAAAACTACCGGCACATTAGATATTTCTAATTTTTTTGCATTTGTATCCACAATACTGTAAAATTTATCAATTGTAGATTGGTCAATATCTCCCACTTCCTTATCAAATTCTACAAATATATATCCCCCATAGTTTACACCAAACCCTAACAGAGGACCACCACATTCTTTCATATAAGGATGAAGTTCACTTCCAGAATTGTTAAGACTTTTTCTGAGAGTCGCCACCCATTCCACTTTTGTTTTATCATCTGTAAGCTCAGGTACTGCTCCCCTGCTCTCAATTACACTTGAATCTTTCTTCAGGGAATCAAATGTGTTTGCACCATACGCCGGGAAATAATATTCTTCTTCGAAAGAGTCATCATGGCTGGAATCAGACGCTCCTGCCCACGCAAATCCAATGAGCATTATGCTTACAAGCAATATGCTCAAACTTATTTTTGTAATATTCTTCATATATTTACCTCATTTGTTCAATTCTGCTCCCGAGGCAAAGTTACGCTTATATACTGTAAACAGCAAACTAGCTCTGCCTCCGGGCCGATGTGGAGTTCTGGTTGGTTAATATTCATCGGAACCCCACATTGTAAGATCTCGTTCGACGTTAAACTATATATTACGTGTCATAATTCAATTAAACATGAGTGATTAATCTTCATCGCTTCGATTAACAACCAGAATTCCCGAAACGGCATCCCCTGAGAAATCAGAACTAGAGACAAAATATTAATCCTTTTCCAGCTTAAAATGAAATATACAGAATGACTATTGATTGCGAAAATTCAGTCTGTTAGAACAATAAAATTCAAACCCATAACTGCAAAAACAGACTCTCAACAAAATGACAGAAGAAAATTCCCTCTTCATTGTTGGCCCTTAAAATTGAAGCTTAATTCCAACAGGACAATGGTCCGAACCAGTCACTTCCCTAAAAATAGAAGCCTCGATTAAATTCGGCTCCATATCATCACTTACAAAAAAGTAGTCCAGCCTCCATCCCACATTACGATCCCTTGCCCTGGTTTTCAAATCCCACCAGGTATAATTACCATCATCTGAATTGAAAAGCCTGAAAGTATCAATGAAACCATGAGAAAGGAACTTATCTATCCATTCCCTTTCAATTGGGAGAAACCCGGAATGGTTTTCATTTTGCTTTGGTCTTGCAATATCAACCGTTTTATGAGCCGTATTCAAATCCCCACAGACAACTATGGAATATCCCTTGTCTTTTAAGGCCTGTGCATAATTCAGGAGAGCCTCATAGAAATCCATTTTATACTGAAGCCGCTCATCTGAAGAATTACCATTGGGAAAGTAAATATTAAAAAGTACAAAATCATCATAAAAAGCGATTAAAATCCTTCCTTCATGGTCAAAACGGTTTATACCAAAGCCGTAACGAACCTCTTGTGGCTGGACCTTACTGTAAAGGGCAACCCCACTATAGCCTTTCCTTGCAGCAGCACTGAAATAACTGTAATAACCATCTATGCGCCTGATATTTGGTGGGAGCTGGGAAGGGCGGGCTTTTGTCTCCTGCAAACACAGAATATCAGGTGATTCAGAATCCAACCATTCCAAAAATCCTTTTTTAGCAACTGCCCGCAAACCATTGACATTCCAGGAAAGCAGTCGCAGGTTTATTCCCCCTCATTTTTCACAGGAGAAATACCTATATCGACAGCTCGAATAGTAGCAATCACTTCATCCCCCTCACCGACATCCAGATTTCCTAATTCCTTTTCCCTCAGTATAGAAGTTAATACTGCAGACTCAACTTCAATCTGAATCCTGGAGATTCCATCAGAAGATTCTACATTCCTGACCTTACAGGGAATATTATTGATCTCACCCTTATTTTCAGAGGATAATTCTTCCTACACCATCCTGTCAACATACTCACGATTTAGCTCATATTGATTTATCAGATCCCTTCCATACTCTGTAAGAAAAGTACCCTGCTCCTTACCTCCTCTTACAGTCCTTACAACATCGTGTCCGGTTCTTAAATTCATCTTCTTCAATATGTTCCAGGCATGTTTATAGGAGATCTGGAGCTTTTCACAGGCTTTTTTCAGGGATCTCTCTTCATCTATAGCCTTCAGGAGACGTACCTTACCGGCACCAATCACAGGTTTGCCTTCATGTGTCAGCCATACTTTTGTACGGGTTTCCAGAATATCAACCCCTAATGCATTTTATTACATCATCTGCAGGATAATTCAGACGAATAATACGGGTTCTGCCCCGCATACCTTCACCTGAAAACGAAACATCCAGATAATGCGAATCTTTTAATTTATTCACCAAACTATAAAACCGGGTATATCCCAATTCATTATTGTCATTGAAAAGTTCATAAAGTTCGCCTGCTTTGATTCCATCATTTTCCGCCACAAGCCGCAAAATCTCTTTTTCATTATCTGAAAGGGATGATATGTTACGCCTCAGATGCAAAAGGCGTGACGATTCATAGGCCTTATCCACATCATCCTCTGAAATGTTTTTGCTTGCCCTTTTTTCTGCATTCAGGCCTGATCTCTTGAGTAGATCGATACCAACACGCAGATCACCGGTCAAATCGACATAATTCACTATTTTCTCTCTGACTTGATCCGGGACTACTTCCGGATAGAAAGCCAGCTGGATTCGGGAAGAAATGATGTCTCCTATTTCGTCATAAGAATAAGGAGGAAATTCAATCTCTTCAGGCAGGAATACAGAACTCACCTTTGGATCAAACCTGTAAAGTTTTCCCGTATCACTTACAATCGCAATTACACCCATTTTCACACCGGGATACTGTTCATGGGCTCGTAGTATGGAATACATGATCTCATCGGCATGCCCGCCGTGGAATAAATAATTGATATCATCCAGACACACCACCATTACCCTATCCTTTTCGATAAGTTTCAGGACAATTTTTTCAAAAAGTTTCCTGAAAGCTACTCCTGAAGACGGCGGGTCTATATTGAAAAGTTTGCGATATATGCGTGAAACAACAGCAAAGCGGGTGGAATCCATCTGGCAATTGATCTTTACAAGGACCACATTCGAGGTGTGTGCTTCTATTTCTTCAAAAACCTTCAATACAGCACTGGTTTTTCCGGTGCCGGGTGGACCATAAACAAGACAATTAATAGGTCTCATACCTTTTACTGCAGGCTTTAAGCTATAGATGAGAGATTGCAACTGAGAATCCCGGTGCATAAATTGTTCGGGGAGATAATCCAGTTCCAGTACGATGGGATCTCTGAAAATTGTCTCATCCCAGAGAAGCATATTATCTTTCATATACCTGACTCCTAAACCTATTATCAAATTCCCCTGTAAATATAATAGCTTTTTTGCAGGGCAATTTGCGCTTTGTCCGAAAAATCGATTTGTCCGAAAATTACATTGAAAAGCTTGATGCATTCTAATGCAGATCACAAGCACATCGAGCTTACCCTAAAAGTCCCATACATTAGAGCTTAAAACATAACTTTGTAGTCAAATGTCATACATTGCGATCAAATTCGATGATTCAGTTCAAGAAAAGAACATCCACAAGATCCTTTTGTTAAATTTTTCCCAGTGGCCATTTTATTATAGATGTGATTCATATAATGATATACCAAATCATAATGGTGGATTGAGGGTAAGAACGGATGAATAGAAAAGAAGGATTGCTAGTGTTATGTATTGGTATGGTATTGTGTCTATGTCTGACACCGTCAGCAATAGCTTCGACTGGAGAAGAAAACAACACCCCAGTCAAAGATGCTGCTCAATTAAAGATGGAAGAGTTGGAGGCTGAGTTGGGTGAAGAAGGAATGCAAGAAGTCCAGGAATATTTGGAACTACAGGCATCTTTGCCACATGTGGTAAAGGCATCTCCTTATTCATATATTGCCTTTGCTGCAACTGATGAGGAAAGTCAAATTGCATATATGACTGGAATAGATGAGTCTGATTTAACTGAAGAAGAAAAAGAAAAGCTAAAAGCAGAATTGCAAGATATCTGGGATAGGTATCCTGATGGTTTCAAAATTGAAGACAATGAGCCCTTAGAAGTGATTGCTGGAATAATGGAGCAAAGATTCATTGAATCAGAAGAATCTAAAAGAGATGATTTAGATAAATCGGTGAGTAATGAGCATTCAAGTAGCCAGTTTCAATCCAATATAACTTTGCTTAGTATACTTGTGACAAGCCTGCTTATAGTAACGATATGATTCAGGCGACCTTAAAATAGATTTGTAGTCAAAAAAGTACTTTATAATCAGATTCCAAATTTTGTAGGCAAGAGCACTTTATAGACAAGCCCGATTGTGGATGTAAGTTATTTTGCCAACAGGTGCGCAACATATTATTAATTGAACCAACCGCTTTGACCGAAAATCACTTTGAAAAATCTTGATACTTCTTGATGCAATTACACCACCATCCGTTTTGTCCGATAAATACCTTGTTTGTCGGACAAAACGGGCAATTTGGAATCCTTTATATATTTGCTCACCTATGGGTGATTGGTTAACGTATGAAATGCAGGAGAGGAAGACCAAAATGCCCCCGCAGGATACGGGCAGAGCCCAATATTATGTGCTTTAAACCCTGCGGCATACCAAGGTCTGAAGTTGAGGTAGTAGAACTCGCATTTGAGGAACTGGAGGCCATCCGGCTTGTGGATGTGGATGAGCTGACACAGGAAGAAGCAGCCCTTGAGATGGGAATTTCCAGAAGGGCTTTCTGGGAAGAACTGAAAAATGCGAGGAAAAAAGTCGCCAGAGCTCTTGTTGAAGGGCAGGCCATAGATATCAAAGGTGGAAATTACACTACTGAATAAATGGAGTCATTAAAATGAGTCAAAACATACAGTCAGCTGAAAGTCTGGTAAATTCCAAAGTTGAAGAGCCAAAACTCGTATCGAATCTGCGCGGAATAAAAAACAAGCTAATGGTAATGAGTGGCAAAGGCGGCGTAGGAAAAAGTACTGTTTCTGCAAATCTCGCTGCAGCCCTTGCCAGACGCGGGAAAAGGGTCGGGCTGCTTGACAGTGATATTCATGGACCAAGTATTCCCACAATGTTTGGAATTGCTGACAAGAGACCCGAAGTTGGAGAAAAGGGGATCCTGCCTGTACAGGTTGCCGATAACCTCAAGGTTATGTCCATAGGTTTACTGCTGGACGATCCGGATTCCCCTGTTGTCTGGAGAGGGCCTGCCAAGATGGGAGCCATCAAGCAGTTTCTGGAAGAAGTTGACTGGGGAGTGCTGGACTACCTGATCATAGACCTGCCTCCGGGCACAGGAGATGAACCATTGAGTATAGTACAGTTGCTGGGCAAGGTCGACGGTGCCATCATTGTCACAACTCCCCAGGATGTAGCACTTACAAGTGTAAGGAAATCCCTGAAATTTACAGAAATGCTGGAAGTACCCCTTATCGGAATGGTCGAAAACATGAGCGGTGTAATCTGCCCCCACTGCAATGAAGAAATACAGGTCTTTGGCGGTGAATCTGTAGAAAAGGCTGCAAAAGATTTCAACACCCCCATACTTGCTACATTGCCCATCGAACCCGATGTTTCATCATCAGGGGACAAAGGAGATGTATATGTCAATGATGACAAATCCATCTGGAAAGAAAAATTCGATTTAATCGTTAATTCTGTGGAGGAAAAGTTCAACTAATCTTCCATTATATTTTAAGGGCAAGGGAATTTTTATGGAAAATAAAGAGATAAGTGACAAACTCAAGGAAATACTGCAGCTAAGATACGAACCAGTAGCCGTGAAATTGGTAAAAAAGAGCGAAGATATTCCTGCAGACTTTAACCAACCCGAGAAGAAAACCCGTCATTGCCAGTCTATCATGAAAGCAAGGACTGGCGAATGTCTTGTGATACCGGCAGATAAACATGCATGTGTGGTAGGTGGTTCCAGTCTGGGACTTTTAGAAACACCTGACAATGTAAGAAGCGGGGAATTCCACTCCAAAATCGGCATGTTTGATACACCTGAAGCAGCTGCTAAGATGATAGAGGAGAGGGCAGAATTCGAAGAGTGTTCCATGCAGGCAACAGTAGTTTGTCCTCTTGAGAAGGCTGACTTTAAGCCCGATGTAGTGGTTCTGGTCGACCTTCCGGAGACCCTTTACTGGATCGTACCAGCGTTTACTTTTGAAAAGGGAGGGAGGGTAACCCTGAGCACAGCATCGTTCCAGGCCACCTGCGTAGATTCAACGATAATTCCCATCCAGACCGGCGATGTAAATTTTTCCATGGGATGTTTCGGATGTCGCAGGACAACCGATATAGGCAGGGATGAAATGCTGGTGGGAATTCCAGGCCCAATTCTTGAAAATATAGTAGAGCATCTTGAAAAACTCTATGAAAAGCCTATCAAGAAAGCCAGGGGATTGTAAGATTCAGACAAAGGAAACTAAATATAAAGATGCAGCAAGAAGAGGGCTTGATTGGCTGGATGAAAATCAGCCTGTGACCCTCAAGGAATATGCCAGAAGCACAACAGCCAGCTACCTCTGGGGCAGGGGATATACCCGTACAGCCACCCTCATAAAAGAGATTCACAGGTCACAATCTTTCAGGGAAATTTGCAGAGGTGTATCGGCCCTTGCCACAATGGGGATTTACTATCCTGCATTCACCCATTATATCAAAACCAAACAGAAAGGTGGCAATTTAGAAGATATATATGATAGAACTTATGCCCTGATTGCCCTTGCAGATCTCGAAGTGTCCTGCCCCGGCGAATGCCAGAAAATCATAAAGGATTTTGATAGCACATGGGAACATCCCGGTACAATTGCATTGATCATAATTTGCCTCATGAAACAATCAAAACTGACAGGAACAGATCACACTGATTTTATCCGGGAAAAATCCGACTGGTTATTGTCCCGGATGCAGGAAAACGGTGGCTGGAAGTTCATAGCAACCAGCAATCTTGTAATGCAGGCATTGATAATGGCCGATCGCTCTGCTGAAATAGACCAATCTATCAGGTGGTTACTGAAAAAACAAAATGATAATGGTAGCTGGGGTAAAAATAACGGAGATATTACGGCTACTGCACAGTCATTGATTACTCTTGCTCTGTATCTCAATGCTTAAAGCAGAAGGGCTAAAATACAAGCCATTTATAATATTGAAACCATGAATGAAAACAAAGAGAACATCATGAAATTCCATCCACAGAGCAATACCTACATTCTCCGGAAAAAATCCTATTTTGAGCAAAATGTAAGCCTGGATGGAAATCTCATTACAGGACCCGATACTAATTTCTGGAAAAACCTGAAAGTTGCCGGCAACGTAGAACTGGGCAAGGGTACAGTTATCAGGGGAAGCCTACATGCAGAAGAAGTGATATTGGGCCCTGATTGCAGGGTTGACGGGGATATTCATGCCAGCAGGAATGCGACTCTGCTTGATCGTTGTACAATTGGTGGCCATGCCACTACAGATGGCTGGATGAAAGTACGACCTGGTTGCAATCTAAAGTTTGTAAGGGCAAAAAAAGAACTGGAACTTGTTGGTAAAGTCAATGTTGAAAGTATAGAATCAGGCACGAAAGTAATCATACATTCTGAATGAATTACTTATTTTCTTCAGCCAGCATATTCAACAGATTGTTACGCAGTTTATTTGCAGAGGTACTTGTCCTGTCCCTGGGCCGGGGCAGATCAACATCAATCATTTCCTTTATTCGCCCGGGTCGAGAGGTCATGACAGCAATCCTGTCGGAGAGATAAACTGCTTCATCCACGCTGTGTGTTACAAAAAGAATTGTTATCTTTTTAGATTCCCATATCTGTAACAGTTCCTGCTGGAGTTTATTGCGTGTCTGGGCATCAAGGGATCCAAAAGGCTCATCCATAAGTAAAACCGCCGGATCATTTGCAAGGGCTCTGACAATAGCAATCCTTTGTCTCATTCCCCCTGAAAGTTCATAAGGATAACTATCCCTGAACTGCTCAAGGCCTACAAGCCTCAGATATTCTTCAGCAATCTTCCTGGATTCCTTCCTATCCATACCACTCATATCCAACCCAAATGTCACATTGTCCATGACCGTCCGCCAGGGAAACAGGGAATATTCCTGAAAGACCATTCCCCTGCGTGGGTCAGGAGAGGTTATCGTTTCGCCATCCAGCAGTATCCTGCCCGAATCCGCCCTGTCCAATCCGGCAACAATTCGCAAAAGGGTAGTTTTTCCGCAACCTGATGGACCAATGATACAGACAAACTCACCATCCTTCACCTCAAAATTGACATCCCTGAGAGCATCGGTAGCCTCTCCTTTATCCTTCTCAAAACTCTGCCCCACATTCTCAATCACAAGTCTGCCCATTTAAACAACGACTCCTTTTCTCCATTTGAGCAATTTCCCGTCCACATACCAGCGGAAAATACGATCTATCAACAATCCCAAAAAGCCCAGAATAAGCATATAGACCAGCACGAAATCCATCTGGTGCAGATAATAATGCCACCAAATCTTGTATCCCAGACCGTTTTTACTGACACCGAACATCTCAGCTGCTACCAGACACATCCAGCCAACACCCATTGCGATTCGTATTCCAGAGGCTATGGAAGGAAGAGAATAGGGCAGAGCAACATGCCTGATAAGTGAGGTGCTCTTCATGCAACCAAGTACCTTGCCAGCTTCCACATAAACCCTTGATACACTCTTAAAACCCGCTACTGTATTAATTATTATAGGGAAAACTGCGCCCACAAAAACAACAAATCCGGCAGATTGGTGGGTCAGACCGAACCACACAATTGCAAAGGGAATCCATGCAAGAGGAGGAATAGGACGTACAATCTCGATTAAGGGGTCAGTAATCCTGTCCACTGTTTGGAACCATCCCATTGCAATACCTATGGGGATACCCACTATTAGTGCTGATATTATACCTATTCCAAAATGCAACAGGCTTATACCAATATCTGTAAACAGAACACCCCTTTCAACTATGGTGATAAAGGAATAAACTACATCGGTAAAACTCGGAAGAATAAATGTGTTCCCTATAACAAAATCAGCTATCAGTTGCCATATAATAATGGCTGTTACCAGGGAAATGATTTCTATGCCTTTTTTTGAAACCGGTTTGGTTTTCATAATTCCTCCGAAAAATGTGTGGAGATAGAAATCCCCACTTCCGGCGACCTATAATCAACAGGTCCTTAAAAAGTTTACTGTTTTTATTCAGCTGTAGCCTGCTCGTAGAAGCTCATGTCAAACATGTCTGCCCGAGTGAATTCTTCATTTACATAGCCAAGTTCATACTGGATCTGTGCATAGTCCACAGTGGATTCTGCAATAATAGTAGGATCAGCAATCAATTGACCATCCCAATCTTCCAGGGAAGCACGGATTACATCAACATCCCATCCCTGCCTGTCTGCATAGAGCTGTGCAACTTCATCCTGGTTTTCGTTACTGTATTCTGTACCCTTTATATGGGTCTTTACAATCTCAGTCACCAGATCGGGATGATTGCGTATCAGGTCTCCGCTTACAACAACCACACAACAAACATGATCGGGAAGCATTTCACCGGAATATACAACGGACCTGCCGTTGCCCTCCTCTGCAATCAGAGTAGGAGCTGGGTGTGGAAGGAATACTGCATCTACCTGTCCTGCAGATATCGCAGAGATTGCATCACCGGGACCCATTGCTTTTATGTCAACGTCATTATCCGGATCAATACCATTATCTTTCAGCCAGTTACGCAGGATCGTATCCTGAATTGTGCCCGGTGGGAAGGTTGCAATGTCTAAGCCTTTGAGATCATCAGGACCTTCATAGGTAATATCAGGACGCAGGACAAGATCGGACCCCTGGGAATTCGCAGCTGCTACTATTTTGGCATCAAGGTCACTGGCCAGAGTTGCCACAAAAGGAGCCGCCCCTACATAGGCCACATCCAGATCTCCTGCAAGCATGGATTGCATTTCAGGAGCGCCGGTCGGGAATTCATATTCTCTCACATTTTCCACACCATAGGGAGCAAGATCCTCTTCCCACCATCCCTTTTCCTTGGCGGTCATATAGGCAAGCTGATGTGTACTCGGCTGGTATCCTATATTGAGAGTGCTCACATCAGGCACTTCTTCGGTGTCTTCCTGAGAAGTGCAACCTGCGAGAAAGACTCCGCCTGTTACCATAAGCATTAATATCAGTATTGTATTGATTCTTTTCATAAGTAACCTCCATATTATATTTTCAGTGACAATATTACTATATAGCCAATATAGTAGATTGACAAAGAACCTTATTTATAACTTGCCTTTTTTCACAAGATAATATCCTAAAAGTATTAATAAGAGAGGATTTATAGCCTTTAAAAGACATTTATTTTCAGCAGGTGGAAAAATGAGTATTGCAGACAAAGTTATCGAATCAGCATTTGAATCCGATGAAGCGTTCCAGCATACTTTATTGAAGGTCATCAAGGAGGACCTGGGTCTTACAGCGATAGAATTTTCCGAGCATTCCTCCATTCCACCAAGTACCCTTTACAAACTTATGTCCGGCAACCGGGAACCAAATTTACGCACGATGCGCCAGATCGTGAAAACCATAAAGAAACTCGAAGGCTATGAGGGCGGTGAATTCATAGCAGTAATAGCATCCCGTCCGGTACTGGATAACATTAAAGAGACAAAACGGAAAATTCACGGGAACCTGTGCACCATACGTGAATATGCGGCTACCTCCATGGAAGAAGCGATCATTGCGGCTGTGCGGGCTGAAAGGGAAGGGGCAAGGGCACTTGTTTGTGCACCTATCGTAAGCCCTACAGTGGAAAAAATCATCAAAATACCCGTATCCACCATTATGCCAAGGGATAGTCTTCTCGAGGCAATCGAGAATGTGGCACGAAAAATGGAAATGGAATAAAAAAAGAAAAGAAGAGCGCTTTTGTAAGCGCTCATATTCTGGCATTACCTGCCCAGCATGGAACGCAGGGATTCTGCGATCTCAGCGAATTTGGCAGTTCCGCCTGTGGCAAATATGTAGGCTGCACCTCCACCAACTACAAGGAGAAGGCCACCAAGGACATACCATACAATACTTGTTCCCTCTTCCACATCCAGAGTTGTTGAAAGGCCGCCTGCCTTTACAAGATAGGTACCTGGCTCACCTGCAGTAGAGGTGAATTCAACGGTTGTGGAATTGTTCTGCTCAAGAGTGATTTCCTGACTGTCTGTCACATTATCATTGATCGATAACTCGACAGTGTAGGTGCCCTTTGCATTACCCGTGTTGGTCGAGTCAAGCATTACCGTGAATTCCTCACCGGCAGTGGCAGGTGAGGGTTCGATCCTCAGATTACTGAAGTCAAATTTTGCTGCCAGTTCATTGACCTTGATGTTCAATTCTGCATCAAGGTAGCCATCCACCCTGGCTTCCAGCTTGTGGGTACCGGGCTCTTTGGGATTGTAGGTTATGGTGCCGTCCTCATCAGTCTTACCCAGGGATTGGCCGTCAAAGAATACCTCGGCATCCTCCAGTGGTTCTGAACCTATTGCCTTGACCACAGAGATGGTTATCGGTGTACCCTCAAAGACTTCCTCCGGGGAAACTTCGATACTGATCTTTTTGCTTTCATCCTCAGGAGATATCACTTCAAAGTTCCCTTCTGATGAAACATAACCTTCCTTTTGCGCTGTTGCAGTAAAGTTCCCGGCCTCATCAGCATCATACTCGAAAACACCTTCATCTGAGGTGGTTCCGACCTTTTCACCATCAATTAGTATCGATGCATCCTTGATAGCTGCTCCACGGGAGGTTACTGTGAAAGTGATCTCCTCACCTTCGACAACGGTGGTTGGCTCGATATCAATGTTCAGGGATTCATCGGGTTCGGTTTCCACTTCAACGAATGGGTAGTAACGGACAGTACTGCTGTCATCGGCAACCTTGAACTTGATCTCGCCCATGATGTCGATGGTGCTGTCTTCATCAAGGTCTATGTCATCTTCATTTTCCAGAGTAATTGGATTCGTACTAGTGACTTCCATCTCCCCAAATGTATCGCCATCGTCGACTTCCAGGTAATCTTCGGATATCTGGAAGATACCTTCGACAAAGACTGCACTTGTTTCAGTACCGCTGAATACATTATTGAAATGGACAACGATTATTGGGACATCGTCTTCACTGCCAAGATCTTTCTCATAAACATATTCATCGTTGGAAGATATTACACCCGAGTCAACTTCATCTCCATCCCGGGTCAGTTCAACCATTACTCTTTCACCATTAACATCAATTTCCCGGATATTAAGGGTATAACCTTCTTCCAGAATCAGGGAAGATCCGGTATAAACCGATTTTTCATCGTCCTCGTCTATCAGGACCTTTGAAAGCTGACCGTTGGACATTAGATCTGAATCATAGGTTTCATCTCCGAACTCACTTTCATTATAGCTGGCAAAATATTTCTCGGCCATGAAACCTATTACATTATATTTACCCCAGTTATTGTGTTCAAACTCTACAGGTACAGGTTCAGCTTTATAAGTTAGATTTCCTTCATCAATTGACCGTCCATCGTATTCCACAGTAAGAGATTCACTGCTTACCCCCTCATCTATGTCATAATAGAAACCTTCGAAGTTCAATGGAGTCCAGGTGAATCCCTGTTCTTCAGCAATGGTACCTCTGAGTTCATAGGTACCGGGTTCGGACATGTCGACAAAGGGTGCAAATCTCAATACATCACTATCGTCTGCTACTATGAATTTGAGTTTGCCCATGAGGTCAATAATGTCACCTTCTTCAAGGTTGATATCTCCTTCCTCATTTTTCATTTCTATTTCAGTCTTACTTACACTGGAAATCGTCATCTCACCGTATTCATCGTCTTCGTCAATTTCCACATAGTCATCGGAAATCTGGAAAATACCGTCTATGGAAACAACATTTGTCTCAGTACCGCTGAATACGCTATCAATGTGTACTGCAATTAAGGGTACATCTTCCACACCTCCAAGGTCCTTTTCATAAACATAGGTTTCACCGGAGGAAAGGATTGCATCATCTACCTCATCTCCATCTTTGGTCAGGCTCATCCATACGCTGTTCCCGTTTACGTCCACCTGCTGGATATTGAGGTTGTAACCTTCCTCAAGAGCCAGAGATGACCCGGAGTAGATGGATTCGTCATCATCTATATCCAGAAGAACCTTTGCTAAGATGCCGTCTGACATCAGGCTGAGGTCGCTATCTACAATAGATGCAGATGTATTTTTATAACCAGCAAAATATCGCTCTGCCATGAAGCCTATGATCTGGTAATTGTCCCAGCCAGTGTACTCAAATTCCTTGGATATAGGCTCGGTACTATACACAAGGTCATTTTCCTTTATCTCACGACCATCGACATCAATCTCAATTGTCATTGACTCGGAAGTGTCGCCTGTGTCAAGGTCATAGTAGAAACCGGAGAAACTGCGGCCATCCCAGGTGTAAGTGGTGGATTGGTTTGCTTCTTCATCCCAGATACGGTTGCCCCATTCGTAAGTGGCGGAATGAGTCATGGTAGTATTTGATACCTCGGTTTCGTTAACATTACCACTTGTATCAACAGTCTTTACTTCAATAGTATATTCTGTATCAGAATCCAAACCCGTTGCATTGTATTCTGAAACAGAATTACTCAAATTGGTAATATGCTCATCCTTAAGATCGATTACTGTATGATTAAAATCGTCATCTATAGGATTCTCCCATGTCCACTTTATCCAAGTACTTCCTATTTCAGCAGCGGATAGAGAAGATACTGGAGATGGAGGAGTTGTGTCAGAAGTTGTTGTAGCTGTTTGAGTTACCCCACTGGTATTTACATTACCACTTTCGTCAACAGTTCTTATTTCAATTTCATATGTGGTATTTGGAAGTACCGACTCAGTATAGTTATATGAACTGTCAGGCTTTGAAACATTTGCTTCCCAATTATCATCAATATATATTTCCGTGTGATCAAAGTCCTCGTCACCAGGATTTGTCCAGGACCATTCAATCCAGTATGCAGAAGTAGTATTGGTTAAATCACTGATACTGGCTGGTGGTGTTGTATCAGGATTAGTTGTTGTAGCTGTTTGAGTTACCCCACTGGTATTTACATTACCACTTTCGTCAACAGTTCTTATTTCAATTTCATATGTGGTATTTGGAAGTACCGACTCAGTATAGTTATATGAACTGTCAGGCTTTGAAACATTTGCTTCCCAATTATCATCAATATATATTTCCGTGTGATCAAAGTCTTCGTCACCAGGATTTGTCCAGGACCATTCAATCCAGTTTGTAGAAGTAGTATTGGTTAAATCACTGATACTGGCTGGCGGTGTTGTATCTGAATCAGTAGTTACAGTATCAGTAGTCGCAGTATCGTTTTCCCACGCAGAAAAATTCCCCCCATCATCTACAGCACGGGTTGAAATATCGTGAGATGTATCTGAAGCAAAGCCAGATGCATTATAATACTCAGTTGTCACATTATCTTCAAATGTTCCATCAATATACACAGAAACGTGACTGAAATTTTCAGTAGGATTATCCCATGTCCAGTTTATCCAAATAGTTCCTGTATCAGACGCATTAAGATTACTAACACTTGAAATTGCAGATGCACTGCCACAAACAACTCCAAATATCAGTAAACTAGCTATAATTAATTTAAATCCGGTTTTCATACCATAATCTCCTTTGTATAATCATATCTGTTCAGATGCACCTATATGTAAATAGCCTTTTCGAGTAATAGCAAAGTTTGTCTTATCTTTGCCGATTAAGTTAATATCCGCATCAATGTCAACAGTTTCTCCTACAACAGTTAAATATGATTCGGTCTGTAATGCCTTGAAACTCTTCCTTGGAATCGTTACCAATAACTCGAAATCCCCGCCTGAATACAGCGCCAGTTCCAGGGCTTCTTGCTTGCTTGAAGCAATTTCAAACACACGCCTGTCTACTGGCAGCAATTCTTTCCTCAGGACAAACCCCACCTCGTTGACCGAAGCAAGATCATACAGCGACAGTGCCAGCCCGTCACTGGTATCCATGGCAGAGGTCACAGCACCGCTTTTTGCAAGCATCCTGCCCTCGGCAATCCGGGGTACGGGTTCCAGAAGGGGTTTCATGAAATCGCTGTCAATATCCATATTTTTCAGATAGGCTTTCAGGGCTGCCCCGGCTGCCCCAAGGGTGCCGGTAACACATACCAGATCTCCCGGTTTTGCCCCTTTGCGGGTGAGAAGTTCTTCTTTGGAAACCCTGCCCAGAGCAGTTCCCGTGATGGTAAGTTCCTCATGGGAATCCACATCTCCTCCGATTACCGAAGTTTCGCAGAATTCTGCACAATCCCGCATTCCCCGGGCAATTTCCCGGCTGTCCTCCAGAGACATGTTTTGGGGATAGCCCACCGCTGCAAGCAAACCCAGAGGCTGGCCGCCCATTGCAGCAATATCACTGAAATTCACCGCAGCAGCCATCCAGCCGATCTGCCAGGGAGTCATTGTATCGGGAAAATCGGTCCTCTGGTGCAACATGTCCGTAGTAACTACAAGGTACTCCCCGCCAAATTCAAGGACCGCACAGTCATCATCCCCGGCAGGCACCTTTAATTCATCTTTCCCCCTGCCAAAAACTGAAGCCAGCTGTGCGATAAATGCGCGTTCATCAATATCCTTTATCCTTGATACCATCGAAACCTCCGGAAATATCCAGTGCCTGCTTTCGCATGATAGCAGCAATACGCATGTTGCGGTTTACGAAATCAGAAGGCATCGGAAAAAGCCAGAAAGCACGTCTGCAGATCAAGTACCTGCAGGACAGGCAATGATTCAGCAGGTATGCTTCTCACAACTATATCTTATAAAGGTACTGCCGACACATATAAAGAGGTTACTTAAACTGCAGACTGATCTGAAGTTATTTTTTCAGTGCCATTTTTGCCTGTACGTATACAGACATTATTCAGGAAAGAAGTTGCAGCATAACCCAGAGATAAAAGTTCATCCCGGCTCAGGGGAGACAGATCCCTCAGGTTCCTGTCCATTGAATGTTCCGTTTCACCCTGCTGGATAAAATAGGCAACATCTCTGCCAGCACATTTAGCAATAGAAGAAGCAATCGATTCAATATCCCCGGGACTATCCATAAAACCCGGCAGCACTGTTGTCCTTAATTCCTGCAAGAGTCCATTTTCCATAGCCAATTTTATGGAACGTTGCACATTATTCACAGCATCTGCCGGTGAAATTGTCACAGAAGGATAGGAACCATAACCAATCATCCTGCCATAATCCTCGGCATTTTCAAGAGAGGCTTTGACATCGATGAAAACACCATCAACCAATTCCTTTTCGAGAAGGTCTTCTAAAACATCAGCGTATACACCATTGGTATGTATCCCGACCAGAAGTCCCATATCCCGGGCCATTTGAGCGATTCCGGAAACTGCCTGCTCCTGTTGCAGGGGTTCTCCACCGGAAATTACTACAGAACTCACAAAGGGACGGGAAGTTTCCATTAACTGTTTTATCTGGGAACTTTCGACCAGCTCATAACCATTCAAAATAGAATAATTCTGGCAGTAGGGACACCTGAAAGGACAATCCCTTAAAAAGAAAACTACGGAAGCCTTGCCCGGCCAATCGAGGGTAGAAAGGGGGACATAGTCCCCGAAATTTACCTCGAAATCTTCAACGCATGTCTGCTGAGCCATATCTCATCCTGTCCGCAAGTTCTTGTTTCTTGGCAGCATTCCATCCGCCTACAGACTGGATATAACCGGTAACCCTGGAAAGGTGCTCCACATTATCTGAATCACAATTCTCACAACTGTCCTGCAATCCGGACATCATATGAAAATCATTCATACAGACAGTCATATCCTTTGTAAAAGCAAAGTAACCGGTCTGGGTGTTGCGTGCAAGATGCATGGTAAAGTCTTTCAGTCCCTTTGCATCGGGAGAGCCTTCACCAAGCCAGATGTGCATGATATTACCCCCATCAACAATAGGGAAGAATACATGCTCCACATTGATCCGCTCCATCAGGGACAGGTCTGCTCCCGGTGGTACATGTGTACCATTGGTGTAATACACAGGCAAATCGTGCGTTTCCTTGAGTCTGGAAATCGAAGCCTCCACATCTCCCTTGAGAACCGAAGCAGCCATTTCCCTGTACTCATCATGAAGCAGGTCTGAAACAGCGAATCTCTGACAGGTAGTTTCAGCAGGCGTCCGTGCAAGAGCTATCTCAATTCCATGTTCCTCTGAAATCTTGCGGGCATGCATTTCCATTTCTGTCATTGCCCTGACTGCAACCTTGAAAGCCTCTTTTGACTCATGCATCTGGGAGCCTGTATGGTACTGGACCATCTCATTGATACCCACCACACCGATGGTAAACACAAGACTATCCATATCAACAGCAACAGCACCTTTCTTACCGGTAACCGGGTCTTTGGGTTGTTGTGTGGCAAAAGGCATCCTGCCGGATTCAATGATCGGGGTCATCCATTTGAGTTTGGTCTGGAATACCTCAATTGCCCTGTCCATCAACCCCTTAAGTCTTGAGAATAGTTCCTCATCATTACCCTGTGCCTTGTAGGCAGCCCTTGGGCAGTTCAGGGAAACAACCTGCCAGGAACCCATGGAAAAGTGTTTTCCGTCCTTGAAGTTGAGCTTTTCTTCAAATTCATCATCATCTTCTGCATTTGCCGAAAACTGATAGGCACAGCACTGGTAACAGGAAATTCCTTCACCTGCACCCCTGTAAGGAGGAAGCTGGTTATCAAAGTAAGGAGTGCCAAACTTGGCGGTAAGTTCGAATGTCAGGTTATAAAGATCATCATAGGTCGGAAGTTCCGGATGGGCACGATTGAACATCTCATCCTCTTCCATGAAATCAGGCTCAATGGAAATCTCCGGTTTGGGGAAATTAAAGGGTTTACCCCAGTAATCACCTTCAAGCATGACATTCATAAGTGCCTGGAAGCCAAGGCGGACCTCTCTTTCATACTCACCATAAACCCTTACGTCACTACCATCCGAACCATCCCAGACACGTCCGCGATAGACTACAGGTTTATCTCTCCAGAGTTTGGGGACCCCGGGAGAAAGCTGTACGGAGGAAAAAACAAGCTGTCCTCCCCGGGCTACCATCATCTGAGTCATCTCATAAACGAACATCTGCATCAGCTGTTCGATCTCCTTGTAGGACTTACCCTCTAAAAAGGGCGCAAGGAACGTAAGGAAATTATAGAATCCCTGCCCTCCGGCAAAATTAGTCTGGGCACTACCCAGAGCTTTCACCGCATGAAGAACTGCAACTTCAGCTTTCATTGCCGGACCGGCAACACTGGCCTTGGCACCGGAACCATCCGGCATGAGTCCATAATAGAAGAAATATCTCAAATCCCAGTCCTGACAGAAAGCCCGGGTTCCCATGTATTCCAGATCATGGATATGCAGATCACCATTCAGGTGAAGGTCGGAAAGTTTGGGTGGCAGAAGTAAAAGATACTGTTCCTTGGAGATTTTGTCGGCCTTCTTTTTGTGCGAGGTTTCCGCATTCTCCTGGAGATTGGCATTTTCCTTGGCTTCAAAGCCGGTACCCATATCGATCTCGCAGGCATCATAAACAGGAGTACCTACCCTGGTGGAAATATTACGCCATTCCACATCATTGTGCTCAATCAGGACCATATTAACAACTTCCCTGATGAGCGGGCCGGAGAGGAATCTGAGATTCATACTACGAATCCTTTTTTCCGTTTCCTTTGCTATACCAAAGGCCTCATCCCGGGTGATAGCCGGGATACCATGGAAACGTTCACTGAGAGAGGTTTCTTTCAGTAACTGGTTTACAACGATATTGCGGTCCCATTCAACCATGTGTCCGTCAGTGGTCCTGACTTTAGGCATTATTGAAACAAAACTCCCGTCAAGAGTCTGCTGTCGTGGAGATGATTCGGAAGTAGTTTCAACAATACTGGAGGAAGGGATGGTGTCCTCAGGGACACCACTTATATCGGTATTTTTCACTTTCTTTTCAATTTCTTCTGCCATAGAATCCATATTAAGCCCCCATTTAATTTAGCAAATCCTGAAGGACATCCATATCCACATCACTACCTTTGAATAAATTGTCAGATGTAAGGAATTCATCCCCTATCTGCAAGACAGGTGCTTCACTTGTAAAGACACCATTTATGCGCAGTTCTGTAAGTGCTTCCGCAGAAGTCATATCTGCTTCTTCAAACTGTACATTATTCTCTTTTAGCGTCGCTTTCAGACGGGCACATTTCGGGCAGACATCGGTGGTATAGATAATAATTTCAGACATGATACTCCATCCTTGTAACAATAAACACCATCAGGAGAGCCAAAGAAGATAGAAAGGAATCAACAATCATGAATCCGGTTTTGATTTCCCCTAAACGACTGGCTTCCCACAGTGAGTAGATACGAAATAGGATTCATTCATTTATAATGCTTTTTCAGCCTATGTCTGGATACACTAAAATGTGCCTGGTAACAAATGTGATATACAATAAAATAATCTAAATGTTCTGAATTTATTGCATTATCCGATCTGGTAACAAACAAATAAGAACGTTTCCAAAAGATGTATAACCTAAACACCGATAATAGCAGTAACTTGAACCAATTGAGGTGTACAATATAACCGACTTACTTACATCAGGGTGCAAGCCCATAGATGAACTGCTTGGAGGTGGGTTCGAAGCAGGAATTGTGACCCAGATATATGGAGAATCCGGAAGCGGAAAGACAAACCTCTGCCTCCAGCTTGCAGTCCATTGTGTAAAGAATGAGAAAAAAGCAATTCTTGTTGATACTGAGGCAATCTCCCCGGAACGATTCAGTCAGATAGCAGGTGAAAATGCCAGGGAAATCGCCCAGAACATAATCATCTACGAACCCCACAGTTTCGAGGAACAGTATTCTGCAATCCACGAGATAGAAAAAATAAGTGCCCAGAACATCGGACTTATAATTGTTGACTCAGCAACTGCTTATTACCGGTTTGGCCTTGAAGATGAAGAGAAAAGCATCCGCACCCGCAGAGAACTTGCCAATCAGATTGGCTATCTGCACGGCCTGGCCCGCAAGAGAGGAATTGTAGTTGTTATCACAAATCAGGTATACTCAGACATAGGAACCGGCAAACTGAAACCTGTGGGTGGCAGTACGGTCGAACACATGTCAAAAACCATAATCCAGCTTGAGCGTACAGGGGAGAATAAAAGAAAAGCCAACCTGCTCAAACATCGCTCCCGTCCGGAAGGATTGAGCAGGGAATTCACAATAACCCAGGAAGGGCTGAAGTAAAATAAGAATATTCATTCCAGATATGGAGACTGGGCAAGCACCGACATCCCATTATCCGAAATATTAAGTACACGCACCTCATTGATTGTGCTCGACCCCCTCAGTTTCATAACAAAGATCGTACGCTGGAGATTATTACCCACCCTGACACGTTCCAGTTTGACAACTGAATCCGCACCATATTCCACCATCTCATCAAGACCAAACATCTTGCCAACTGAAATCACAGAAGTTACATCGCGGCTGCGCAGGACACCAAACACATCATCTATGAGGGTTCTCAGTTTGTAATTTGAATCTATGGCAAGGAATAGGGCTTCAATTGAATCAATGAATACCCTCTGAGGCTGCACATCATCTATTTTGCTTTCAATTAGTTTTTTGAAACTCTTAATAAGCTCTGAGGGTGCGATTTCCACACTTTTCTGGAGACGAAGCCCCGGCTCGGTGATATCCACAAAAGAAAGTAAGCCATCATCCTCAAGTTTCTTAAAATCCCAGTCAAAGGATGCTTTCATTTCCCGAACAATGGATTTGGATTCTTCCGATGTGATTATACACATCACCTTCTCCCCGTTCTTTGCCCCTTCATAAATGAACTGAGATCCAAAAATTGTTTTACCGGTTCCTGATTTCCCGGAAACAACGTTTGCAGTACCTTTAAAGTACCCGCCTTTGAGCATCTCATCCAGTCCCTTAATACCAGTACTAACCCTTTCAGGAATTGTCGTCTCCTCCATTTGAAACACCTTGTGAACCACACCACACTTACGCATGATGCTTCCTGCTTCATACCTTTTCCCAACGAAAAACAAGTCCGCAGGCTCTACCCGTAGTTCCTACGGTGCTTTAAATATATTAAGCTTACTTGGTTATCGTAAACTTATGCATTACATTATGTAATTAATATTTTTATACTTTTGGTACGCATTCATCCCCGTAGCTTACGCAAAGGGGTATTCTGGGCTCTGTAGAAAACCCTTTCCTCTAATTTCCACTAATACATTATTATTATTATTATTATTATTATTATAAGAAAAGGTCCCCAATGTAATTCTGGATAGACAAAATACATTGGGGATGAATGTATTTTGTTCCAGATTTCCAATATGGAACTCTCATTAAATCTGTGATTTAATGGTATACCGTCGTAATATTACAGAAATATAGACAGGACATATTCTATTTCAGTAATTATTCAAATGAGGATTTCTACAGAGCCGGATTCCTGATATAAAAATTCATGTATCTTTCCCGGAATTTAACAAAAATCGCTTTCATAAGACGTATCAGGTTCTTCGACGACTTCAAGCAACACCTCACTGAAAAGCAATTTTTCCAGTGTACGCGTAACATAGCTGCGTAGCTGATGTTTACTTATGTCCTCCCCAAGACGCAAGTCAGAATCAACCTGAACTCTCCACAGCGCCAACCGGAAATTTTCAGGGTCCTTTATGTCCATAGTATAGAATTTCTCCAGGAAAAACGGAAGAATAAAAGGATTATCCACAACTTCACACAATAAGAGATATTCTTCAGCTAAAGAATTTGTGATATTCAGGTCCTGTGTACCCACAATAAGCCCTAATGTATCCAGAGAATAATCCTTGCCCTTAATATTGACACAATTTGTCATAGAGAACTCCGAATTATTTATTCTGTCTTTTTTCCAGAATATCAGTGCAGCGCTGCAGGTCTTCTGCAGTATTGACATTCAGAGCTACTTCAGGGTCTTCCAGAAGATAATTATAATATTCCTGCTCCTCCCGGATTTTGCTTCCGTCAAGGATATTTATCCCAGTGGGGACTATGAGATTTCCACTCCAGTTGAAAACGGTATCCGGACGCAAACCTATCTTTTTACACAGGGAAAGGGGTATAAATACCGACATTGAAGGTTTTCCACACCTGTAATATTCCTCCACAATGGAATCGATACGACCGGCTGTTATCAGGGGCAGGTCGGACATGATTACCATCAGGGGCTCTGCAACTTTAGCCTGCTCCACAGCATAAACCATATCTCCAACATAATTATCACCGGCAGTATCAATGGTTTTAACATTACCTCCATAACAATTTTGTACAACTCTTTCTGTGTGAGGGGTAAAAGGAGACACTGTCACATAAACATCACCAATACTCTCAGATTCCTCCAGGGCATCCACAACATAACATATCATGGGCTTACCCAGAAGATCTACACAGGGTTTCTCATCCATACCCAGACGTAAACCCTGTCCACCAGCCATTATAAAAGCATCCATGAAAGACCTCCGTAACCTGTATTGATGGCAAATAGCGCCATAGTAATGGCAATCAGGGAAGTAAGCCTGGCAATTTCATTGGCGGTTCCAATACAATCCCCGTTAACGCCACCAAAATGCCTGTTGGAAACATTGAGAACCCCGAAAGCCCCAAATATGGCTGCCACAAAACCTATCAGACCAATTAAACCCAACCCGAGAACAGATACAATACCACCCATTATCAGGCCAGCCAGATATTTACCAACATCTGTTTTGTCGATCATCATGGAACCCAGGCCTTCATGGATCGATTTGCCAAAAGCTGCTATTGTGAGCATACCCTGTTTGGCACCGATTTCCGACACAAACAGTGACAGGGGCAAAAGTGTCCACTGTGGCAGCGATGAGATGGCCCCTGTCATGTATATCTGCTGCTGAAGAGAGGAAATACTGGCATAGAGCAAAATCAGGCCTATGACACAATATGCCACCCCGCCTATACCCAGCGACATATCCTTAAGGGCACTGATCTTCTTTTCAAGAGAGCCGTGAGCCGTACACCCGTCACCAAAATCAGACAGCCCGTCCAGGTGATTGAGACCTGTCAGATAGTAAATAAAAACAATAACCAGGGCTGCGGAAATATTGGCGGGAAAGACATACTCCACAATTCCTGTAAACATGCCAATCAAAAGACCCAGTATAATACCCGTAAAGACAAACAGGTAACTTCGTTTAACCAGCTCATCAAGGCCTTCCATAGTAATTCCCACGGGAATTGTCGATAAGAAACCAAAACCCGTCCTGGCTGCGAGTAGAAATCCGCTCATCCGGCTATCACACCACCGCCATGTTTTTCGTCATCATCTTTATTTTTAGAAGTGTCAATCTCTGCCATTCCCCTGGTATACATATTGGCAGAAACTCCTCCGATAAGTCCACCGATGACATCATCCATGAAAGGACCGAGTTCTGCAAGTATACCCGGTTTTTGTTTGTCGAACCTGACAAACTCAAACATTCCCTTGTCCCCACTGATATATTTGGAAATGCTCATACCCAGTACCTCATCAGCTATCAGGAAGGTCAGATCCCTTTCATAGGAATCACGACTTATGTTAGGCAGTGTCCCATTGCGACCCTCTCTTTCAAGCAGGATACCGGAATAGATCAGCATGCAAAGGTTGGGATCAGAAATCGCAAGACGAAGTTCCCTTATAAAAAGGGCTTCTGCCTTTTCACGAGTCTCGATTCCCGGATGAGGTGTGTAAAGTCCCATTGAGGCTTCCACAAGTGCCTCTTCAGTAATACCCTCTTCCTTCAGGATATCCATAATATCATAAATATAACCGGTATCAGCTTCTTCGGGCTGTTCTCCTTTTGTATTCCTGGATTCTACATCAGACAGTTTCATAGTATCACTTTGACCAGATTACATAAATTTCCATAAAAAGTTTGTAAAAACATAATTACAAGTGAAAAGCACGCTATAGATATAAGAGCCGCTCCTTCTACAAGCCGGTTTGCCCTTTTAATAGATTCCGCATCCGGGAATGCAAGCCCCTCTCCCAGTACATAAACTCCCGGTTTTTCCAGCTTGACACCTACAGCCCCTGCCACTGCTGCCATTGGATATCCTGAATTTGGGGAATCCGGAACTTTGCAATAATTATTTGTACAGTAGCATGCGCCTGAAGGATCAAAAGACATATTTCTTGACAGAATGTTCAGGAAGAATGCAGTTACCCAGATGAAAAACAGGGAAATCCGGGCAGGAATCCAGTTAAGTACATCATCCAGTTTTGCCGAGAAGAAACCAACTTCCCTGTGTGCCTCATCCCGGTAGCCAACCATGGAATCAAGGGTACTTACAGCTTTAAAGGCATAAGCTGCTATCAGACCGAAGGGACCTGCTACAGAATAATAGAGCAGGGGAGAGAGAACAGAATCTACGTAATTCTCGGACACGGTTTCTATGGCAGCAGAAGATACATGGGAGTCACTAAGTTTGGAGGTGTCCCTGCTTACATACATAGAAAGTTGTTTTCTGGCCTCCTCCAGGGCCCCAACTTCCAGAGTTGATGCAACTTCTTCTCCGGCAAATAACAATCTGCGAATTGAAAAAGTGCTTTTGAGGAAATAGGCTTCAATAACTATACCCACAAGTTCAGGAACCAGGGATTGATTCGACACTAAAAGTACAATATAGGCAAGAAGGGATGCAAAAAGAATGCATGAAATACCCATGAAAACACCATAGGTTTTTCTTCCCGATGAAGGAATGTGCTTTTTAAAAATGCCAATCAGTGTCCCGATCCAGACCACCGGGTGCAGGCGAGCCGGAGGTTCCCCAACTGCAAGATCAATTAACACAGCAAATAAAAGCACATAAATCATATGCATATAACCGGCAAAAATAAAATCCATCATAATAGGGGCTCCATTACCTCATCCCAGCCCTTTTTGAGTTTGTCTTCCATCTCTCCTTCACCTTTAAGGACATCAAGCAGTTTCTGGACAGTTGGTTTTTGGTGAACCAAGCCACATTTTTCACAACTCCACACCTTACCTCCGCTTGAGCGACAGACCCACCTGCCTCCTGTGCGCTCATCCCCACAGGGATAAAAGGGACAAAAGCAGAAAGTGCAATCCTGCCCTTTGAAATGGCAGGGATAATAGGGACATGCCCTGTTCGCACCAAGAGGCTTTACAGGTTCTTCGTCCAGTATCTGGTTAAGATTCTCCATGGCACTATCCCGGGCACTGTCAACTACAACTGTCCCTATAGCCTCCACAAGCCTATCAGTATCCTCTTTTGGCCTCACCGAAACCCTGATAAAATTACAGTCCATGGAATAAAAGTCGGAACAATCCCTTACAAGAAGACCCTTTTCAGCGAGTCTGTGAGTCAATTCAACCGAATCCAGGCTTGCAGCACTTATATCCACAAGGACAAAGGATGTATTACTTTCATGCGTTTTGAACCTGCGCACCTTGCCCAGGCGCTCCATAAGGTAGCGGCGGTTTTCCCGGACAAATTGCCTTGAGGCAGTTAGATAATCATTCACAATATCAGAAGGCATATTCAATAAGGATATAGCGACTGCTTCATCCATTGGCCCTATATTGCAGCAATTGCGTACCCTATTCAGAATCATTGCAAACTTCTCATTAGTAATACTAAAAGCAATTCCTGCTCCGGGAAGCGAAAAGGTATCTTTCAGAGAGCGTATCACTAAAAGATTGTTAAAAGAAGGAACTTCATCTGCCAAAGTTGCAGATACGTCCGTTAGGTCTAACAGACTTTCATCAACCACCAGCAGGGTAGAATGGTCATTACAGCGTTGCAGAAGAGAAATTAAATCAGTTTTTGAATAAAGCTGGCCTGAAAGATTATCCGGGTTAGTGAGCATGATTATTTTTGCTTTGGTAAGCAAAGCTGAAGATATGTTTTTTAAGTCGTCCTCAAAAACATAGTTCACTTCCCCACCACTGATTATACAATGTTTTTCATCGGCCGGATTCTGAGACCTGTTCAGAAGAACGGTATCGCCGGTTTCAATTACCGAGGAAAATACCATGCGTATTACATCTTCAACTCCCAGAGCAGGAACAATATTATCAGCAGCAATATTATTTCCAAAATATTCGGCAGCACTTGACCTTAATTCTGAATATTCATTATCGGGGAATTGGGAATACATGGATTCCACACGGGAAAAAATATCCTCCAGGCAGAGGTTGTAATCCGGGTGATCAAAGGGACTGCCCAGAGGATTGGATGTTGAACTAAAATCAATTATAGCTGTTTCACTAATACCTTTTTCCAGAGCAATTCTGTGCCCATCTTCTAAAGGTTTCCTGATTGATTCAATTTCTTTTTTCCATAATCCCTTATCAGACACGTTAATCGAAATAAACTAATGAATAGAACCTATATTAAATTAATCAAATTGAGTTTCCTATGCTTCAGAATAATTAGTCCTGAAACATCATGAAAAATAAAAAAGATTAATCTACCCTTGATCATTTTCTGGCAAAGGTTAGATAACCGGTGTGGCCCACCCTTGATGGTGCGGGTCTTGTGCCTCTTTCGGATACAGATAACTCTCTTTCCAGACATTCAAGAGTATTTAAACTGTAAAATCCTGCCTTCACTGCTTCCAGGTATACGGCTTTTGCCTGTTCAATGAAAGGTGAATAAACAACAAGGAAACCTCCGGCAAGCAGGTTGGAGCAGGCATACCTGACAGATTCTGCCGAATCTTTAATATCAAGTACTATAACATCGAAAAAATCACTGCCCTGCTTCATCACATCCACAATATCCCCGCAGCGAACTTCCACATTGGAAAGGCCGGCCATGGACAAATTGGCCCGGGCATTCTTCACAAAATCCTCACGTATCTCATAGCTGATCACTTCCTTTGCTACAGAACCCAGATAAATTGCAAGCACACCGCTGCCCGTACCGGCTTCGAGAATCCTGTCAGAAGAATTGATACCTGCATGGGAAATAATCTGGCCCACATCCTTGGGCATGATAGGTGCCCCCGTGCGTTTTGCAAGTCTGAACATATCCGGAGCCCGGGGCCTGATGACAGAGAATTGCTGACCCATATGGGACACAATGGTGCCGCCGGGTTTTATATCCAGCAAGTCGGCCGTTTCAACAATACCAAATTCACAGTGGAACTGTTTACCCGAAACTGTGGTCAGATATTCCCGGAATTTGTCTTTATGACGGGTGCGCAAAAGCACCGTTTCATTTTCTTTCATACATGCACCTCAGGGTTGTTGATAACGGCGGGCAGGAATCGTTACAATATCCCGGGGTATAGAGTGTTTATCCTGCCGGAGAATTTTTGTAAGCTCTCTGAATTCAGGGCCGTAGGCTTCTGAAAGTTGTTTTCCATATTTAACTCCGTGCATCGTCAGGACATACTCATAGCGCTGGTGGAACCTGTTATTCTTTTCATAATAACGCAGGTCTTCATCCACAATACCCATTGCCACGAGCAGCTGGATGTTCTCAAAAACCCTGTTGCTGTAAGGAAAACCATAGTCCCAATGGAATTCATAATCAAAGAGGTTACGAAGGCTGACATCTTCACTGAACCGCTGGACCATGCGATATATCCAGGTTATATTACGTAAACGGGGAATTGAGACAAAGCCATCTTCCTCTTTCCAGAAGATGGAATTAACGGTATAGAACAACAATATCAGCCCCTCTATCGGTAGGTAATTTTCCTGACGTATAAATCTCAGCAACTGAGGAGACAGGGTGTCAACAGTATGGCCTACAACATCCTTGAGCTGTGCAGCTTCTGGGCATCCTACACCATCAATCGGAGAAAAAACAACCAGTGACAGTTGCCTGGAAATCGCCCTGACCAGACCGTTTGCAAGGGCAGATTCATCGTAAAAGAAACTATCCTCACCGTTCACAACAACCCTTGTACTGCGAGGCACACCGCTGGCAACACTCAAATCTACAAAAACGTCCCCAATTCTCTTTTCAAGCTGCTCCTCGAACATCTTCTTGGCCACACCATGCCGGGCTATTGTAGACAGGGCCATGCGGGTTGCCGGGTTGAGGGTTTTCTGGTTAAATCGCACAATAGGGTCACAGATATTTCCCGCAAGGACTGAACTGATAAGATGTTGTGCCTGATCGTTGCCATATGTTTTTATGAAATAAAGCAAGTCAGCATCATTATATTCAGTGAAAAACAAACCCACCTGTTTATTCACAGATTCTGCATCCTTCTTTTCCCCGAATATAGCCAGAGCATTTTCAAGAGATCGCAATAACATAATCCTGGCAGACTGGGTATGAGGATGATGCACTATAGCATTATAGTGATGTGCACGAGCTATGAGCATTGATTCAGCAACCGTCAATGTCATATCTTCATCATAACTGCAACCATCCTTTTTGCCCAGTACGATATTGCCATTGCGGATGCTCAGGTTCTGTATTATCTGGTCCACGTCTATTAAACCCAGGGATATACCGGTGTGATACGAATCACGAAGCAAAAAATCGATCCGGTCCGCATCTATGTCACCGGATATTAACTGTCCCAGATAGGGCTTTTCCAGAAAAGAGGATTTACCTGTTGCCATGAGGGCGATTTGATCGAAAAAATCCACAGGATCCTGACCCAGCTCTTCCTCAACTATTCTCGCAATATTACCGTTGTTTGCAAAACAATTTCTTATGACATATTCACTGAAAGCTTCGTGGTTTTCCCTAATTATACCACCATATTGTGGCTTAATATCAGGATTGCGTTTTAGGACATCTTCCACGGCATGAGAATATGCAGAGTGACCTACATCGTGCAAAAGACCTGCAACCTCTACTTTCATTTTATCCTCTTGCGGCAGAGACAGGGCATCGGCCATCAGGGATGCCATATGCATGGTACCCAGACTATGTTCAAACCTGCTGTGCTTCGCACCCGGATAAACGATATCAACAAGACCGAGCTGCTGTATGGAACGTAACCTCTGCACCTGAGGAGTTTCCACCAGTTCCTTTTGGAGAGGAGTCAACAGGATAGTTTTATGCACAGGATCATGAATCGCCCTTGAACTGACCATGGATGTGTATTTAGGTGGAAGATATATATAAAGGTGTAAAATATCTCAACCAGACTTAATTAATTATCACCAGAGAGAAAATAATGAGAACAATTCAATGGAATGCTGAGAATTCTACCGTGAGAATGATCGATCAAACCCTGTTGCCTGTCGAATACAGGGAGATCGAATGTGAAAATCTGGCCCAGCTGTGTGAAGCAATCAAATCATTGCGGGTCAGGGGAGCACCCGCATTGGCAGCAGCAGGTGCCTATGGTATTGCCCTTGCCAGCAAACTCAGCAGTGCAAATGACATGGAAAGCCTCCTGAAAGATCTCAAAAATGCCGCACGGATCATCCTGGCAACCCGACCCACAGCTATAAACCTGGGATGGGGAGTAAACCGGGTGGTCAAAGCAGTCTCTGAAGCCTACGACACTGAAGGCATACGGAACATAGCTCTCAACGAAGCACAGGCCATTGCAGATGAAGATGTGCAGATCAACAAAACTCTCGGCAAACATGGTGCTTCCCTGCTGGAAGATGGGGATACCGTAATGACCCACTGTAATGCCGGCAGACTGGCCTGTGTGGACTGGGGCACAGCCCTGGGAGTGGTACGCTCCGCTGTGGAACAGGGAAAAGACATCAATGTGATCGCATGTGAGACCCGGCCTTTGAACCAGGGAGGCCGGCTTACGACCTGGGAGTTGATGCAGGACAATATCCCGGTCAAACTAATCTCGGACTCCATGAGTGGTTATGTAATGCGCCACGAGCTTGTGGACAAAGTAGTCGTCGGGGCAGACCGTATTACAGAAGATGCTGTATTCAACAAGATCGGGACCTACAACCATGCGATAGTGGCCATGGAACACGAAATTCCTTTTTATGTAGCAGCTCCTGCCTCAACATTTGATTTCAAGGGATGGGAAGGTAGTGTGAAGATAGAAGAGCGAGATCCTGATGAATTGCGCTACATGCAGGGAGTACAGATAGCACCTGAAGATGTACCGGTAATCAATCCTGCTTTTGACAGCACACCGATGGAATATATTGAGGCGATAATTACAGAAAAAGGAATCTTCAGGCCACCGTTTTTGATAGATGAAGTAAGAACATGAGGGCGCAAGCTTTTAAAGTATAAAATACAATCAGGGTACAAGTAAACAAAAGGAAAGAGCTGGAAGAATATGGGAAAAAAGAAACAGAGTAACAACGGATTGATGTCTTCTGCCGGCCTTATGAGATATTATGAAGAGGACAAAAGGGCAATCCACCTGGACCCCAAAGCAGTTATGGTCTTTGGATTGCTTTGTGGATTTGCTGTTATTCTATTAAGCGCCAGTTATGGCACCTGGCCATAAAATGTAATCCATTATAAAGAAAAAGGGCATTCAGCCCTGTCTATCTTTTTTAATCGTTTTAGAGATCTGCCTTGCCGTGGTAGTTCTGGGTTCGTTCTTATCCACAAGGATGCGTCCACTTTTCTCCCACCAGGAACGCGGATAAGCTTTATCTTTTTGAACCTCTGGATTAAGATCCAGAGACGCAGCTGCCTTTTCCATTTCTTCCAGACTCGGCTCCTTTACTGAACTTTTGCGAGATATAATCCTTCCTTCATTCCTGCTTTTGGAACGATCTATGGAAGCCGGCCAGATTACAAGCCTGCCTTCATCTTTCATTAGCATGATCCATAGATTGGAATTCATTAAATATAATTCTTGGTGATAGACCACCTCAGATAAACCTAAAATAGTAAAGTGGCATCTAGTATAGCAAGTAGGAGAGTTTACAAATGGGCCTGTTCGGAACCAACGGAGTACGTGGAATAGCTAATGAATTCATCACACCTAAATTTGCAATCGACCTTTCCAGAAGTATGGGAACCCATCTTGGAGAAGGTAAAACCGTAGCTATCGGAAGAGATACGCGCATCTCAGGAGAGATGCTAAAAGCAGCTGCAATATCCGGTTTACTTTCAGCGGGCATAAGAGTAATCGACATTGGAACCTGCCCAACCCCGTCTGTCCAGTATTATGTGCGCGACCATGCAGATGCCGGGATTGTTATTACTGCATCCCACAACCCGCGGGAATACAATGGCATAAAACTTATAGACGCAGATGGCACCGAGTTTTCCAGGGAAGGGGAGAAAAAGATCGAAAATATCTACAATACCGGCGAATTCCACACTGCTAACTGGAACCTGACAGGCGAACTGAACAGGGATTATAATGCCAATGATTACTACATCAATGGAATAATTTCATCGGTCAATTCCACAGAGATCAGAGCAAAACGGTTCCGGGTGGCCATAGATACAGGATGTGGTGCAGGTTCTCTTACACTACCCCTCTTGTTGCGTAAACTGGGATGCGAGGTCATTACTATCAACGCCCAACCGGATGGTACTTTCCCCTGGAGAAATCCCGAGCCAACCCCCGATGTACTTGGAGAACTCAGGGATATTGTCAAAAACTACGATGCTGACCTGGGAGTTGCCCAGGACGGTGATGCAGACAGAGCAGTCTTCTTTGATGAAAATGGTACATTTATTGATGAAGAAATACTGCTTTCCATGATGGCAAAATATGTGATATCGGGTAAAAAAGGCCCACTCGTAACACCGGTAAGTTCATCCCGGCGCATGCTGGACATTGCAGAAAAAACAGGCGTGGAACTTCACTGGACAGCCGTAGGATCCATTAATGTAGCACGCAGAATGATGGAAATAGACGCTGTTTTTGGCGGAGAGGGGAATGGAGGGCTTATTTTCCCCGAACACCAGTATTGCAGGGATGGAGCCATGGCATGTGCCAAATTACTTGACATAATGGCAACGGGAGTAAAACCATCAGAGATGGCCGGAAATGTTCCGGAATACCACAATGCCAAAACAAAGGTGAAATGTGGTGATCTGAAAAAGACACTTGAAAATGTAACCAGTCGTGTACAGGGAGAAGGAATTGAGATTGATACCACTGATGGTTTCAAGATATGGTATGAAGACGGGTGGCTACTGATACGCCCTTCAGGCACCGAACCAATTGTCAGGATATTTGCCGAAGCCAAAACTGAGCAAAAGGCAAACGAACTGCTGGAAAGAGGGAATAAAATAGTACTGGATTCAATTCAGGAGTGAACATCAGGGTTTGCCGCAGGATTCCCCGCAAATAATACCTGTGGCAATGAGATGTGCAACCCTCAAAGGCTCAGGAATATTGCTACGGGTAGCACTTAACTGGACTATCTTGGTGGCGGAAATTTCATCGATGCCTGCACACTGGATGTAAACCGGTGTATGGGAATGTGAAGTTACCACACGGGATATCCTGCCTGCTTTTTTTATTATTCCAAACCTGTCATCCGGATAATCCAGGTGAGACAGGGCTTTTTTCATGTTCTCAAAATCAGGCATCGAGCGCATCAGCACAATCACACCCATTCCTGTAGATTCGTTTAAGCGCACGATGTCAATCGGATTGAAACCGCCGTATGTGACTCCATCCAGCATTATCACACGCACCTGATTTTTGTGTTTGCTGGCTGAGATCATCTCTATTAATGAATCGGTAGCATCCATACCATCCCTGGTAATGTAGGTGGATAACACGCCGTCAAGCCACATTCCCCCTCTGAAAAAAGTCCCTACCACAAGTATACGGTCACTTACCAGCGCTGAATCATCAATACCCAGAATCCTTATTTCCGGTTTTATATGAAAAAAAGAAAAGGGTATACCCCCTTTTTAAACAAACATTGAGCCCGGATGCTCATTAACCTGAGGTTGCCTGGGCTTTAGGACCTTATCGATGGCATCCATAAAGTCAGCCATTGCCACACTATCACGATCATTGCGTACAGCAAACATACCTGCCTCGGTAGTCAGTGCATGCAGATCCGCACCACTTGTATTTTCTGTAAGAGTGGCAAGTTTGTCAAAATCCACATCCCGGGCAAGGGAAAGCCCTCTGGAATGAATCTTAAGTATCAAACTACGTGCTTCTTTATCCGGCATCGGAACCTCGACCATCCTATCAAAGCGACCCGGACGGATTATGGCAGGATCCAGGATATCCACCCTGTTGGTGGCTGCAATTATGCGAATATCACCCCGGTTCTCAAATCCATCCATCTCCGCAAGAAGTTGCATGAGGGTGCGCTGCACTTCCCTGTCAGCACCGTTGGTATCACTCAGCCGGGCTGCTGCAATGGCATCGAGCTCATCTATGAAAATAATGCTGGGAGCCTTCTTTCTTGCCATATCGAAAACTTCTCTGACCAGCCGGGAACCTTCACCAATGTACTTTTGCACAAGTTCCGAGCCCACAACACGGATAAAAGTTGCGTCAGTACGATGGGCTACCGCTTTTGCCATCATCGTTTTACCGGTACCCGGGGGCCCGTGCAGGAGCACACCTTTAGGAGGTTCCACACCCACACGTTCAAAAGATTCGGGTTTAATGAGCGGTAGTTCGACACATTCGATAATATCCTGGATCTGATTATCCAATCCACCGATATCTTCATAACTTATATCCTGGGATTCCAGGACTTCCATTGCTGAAACTTCCGGTTCTTCTGTCGAGGGAAGAACATCCACTATGGAAAGGGTCTGCTGATTCAGGGCAACCCTGACACCGGCAACCAATTTGGATTCATCTATGTACTGGGAAACTCCCACCATGAACTGGGGGCCCGAACTGCTGCGTATCAATACTTTATTGGAATCAATGACATCAATGATATTTGCCACGATCAAAGGAACAGTCTTAAGCCTGTTAATCTCAGAGCGAAGTTTGCGAACTTCTCGCTCATACTTCACTTTCTGGGATTCAACATTCTTTTTTTCAGATTCAATCTGGTCGCACTGCTCTTTAAGTTTGCTGTTGCGGGATTCAAGTTGTTTCATCCTGTCCAGAAGGTACTTTGAAAAATCTTCGTCTCCTTCAGAACCCATATAATCATATTCTACATCGGACATATTTTTAAATCCGTAATTTCCCTGATTTACCGTATCATCGCTGGTTTCGTTCATATAGCTCCGAATAATATTTAAGTCCATAGGTATATAGCACTTTCGAAAAGAGGCATGGCAGCTTCCATGCAAGAGATGATTTTTTATGCAGTGTGAAATATGTGGTGCAGAGATAAAAGGGGAGCCTTTTAAGATAAATGTCGAGGGAAGCGAACTCAACGCCTGCAACCGATGTTCACAATACGGAACATCAGTAAGCACCCGGAAACCGGTATCCAGAAAAAACGCTCCTGTGCGGCAGGGGATTAAAAACAGTTCAAAACCCAAAAAGAACCCGGTAACTGCTCCTACAGAAGAACTCATAGACGAATACGAACAAACCATAAGAGAGGCCAGGGAAGCAAAGGGCCTTACCCAGGAAGAACTTGCTTCCAAGATAAAGGAAAAAGCATCCCTGATCAAAAAGATCGAGAAGGGAGACATCGTACCTGAAGATTCGGTACGTACAAAGCTTGAACATACCCTTGATATCGAACTCACCGAAAAAGTGGGAGAAAACGACTGGGATACAAATACCCTGAACAGGGGCACTACTCTTGGCGATATAGTAACCATCAAGAAAAAATGAAGTGATATTATGCACCTCGAAAACAAGAAAGTCGGTATAATAGGGACCGGCAAGATGGGGCAAAGCCTGCTTAGAGGTATAATACGTGCAGGAAAAGCAAAGCCTGCAAATATCTATGCCAGCGATGTTTATGAACCTGCACTGCAAGCACTTAAAAGTGAACTTGGAATTAACGTATCAACAAATAATTTTGATACAGTGGATAATTCAGACCTCATCATTCTTGCGGTCAAGCCCCAGATACTGCGCAATGTACTGAGAGGTTTTGCAGACCATATCAACGAACACAAACTCATAATATCAATTGCAGCAGGAGTTCCTGCATCCACTATTGAAGAGGAGTTGCATGAAGATACAAGAGTAATTCGTGTGATGCCAAACATTGCCGCAACCGTCGGTGAAGCGGCCTCTGCAGTCAGTACGGGGAAAAATGCATCCGCAGAAGATGCTGAGATTGCAATGGAAATATTTTCAAGCGTGGGTTCTGCTGCCCTTGTTCCTGAACATCTCATGGATGCTGTTACAGGAGTTTCCGGGAGCGGTCCCGCATATATTTTCCCCGTAATAGAGGCCATGGCGGACGGTGGTGTGCTTGAAGGGCTTGACAGGGAAAGTGCACAAAAACTGGCAGCCCAGACAGTACTGGGCGCAGCAAAGATGGTCCTTGAAACAAAAAAACATCCAGCAGAGCTCAAGGACATGGTGACCTCTCCTGCAGGGACAACCATTCATGGTGTTCATGCACTTGAGAAAAACGGAGTAAGGGCGGCTTTCACAGATGCAGTGATGGCTTCTGCAAAACGCTCCCGTGAAATGGGGAAATAATTCCCCTACCTTTCCTGAAACGATACAAAAATTGATATAGTTGTATGATTTAATTAATTACAAAGCCTTCAACGGGGGTTTGTATGAAATCCTTTGCGGTAATCAGGGGAGAAGACAAAAACAAAGTCAGGATTGCGCTGCACGATTTGCAGCAATACGGGAGCATGAAGTTCAGCTCCTGTCCAAAACGTATCGAACCAAACTATGCAGACACTCTTCTTGTAAGGGTTGTGGGAGTACCCTTGCGTTCAAATTGTAAGTTTGCAGCACTTGTGGGTCTGGAAAATAATGCCGGCTCTGCGATAAACAAACTGAGGAAAATACATCCACCAGCCCATATTGTAATAATAAGTCCCAGGCACGATGCTTATGAAGAGTTAATGGATAATTCTGAAATCTATCCTGAATTCGAAATAAATAATTGATACCTTAAAAAAATCATTGAAAAATAAGTTTTCCTGCGAAAATTAAAGAATATGGGGCCGGGACCGAGAATCGAACTCAGATCGTAGCCTCCACAGGGCTACAGGATAACCGCTACCCTACCCCGGCATATTGAGAATGTCCTACGCGAGGACATCCTATAGATGTATTTCTGTTAGATAAACTTTTCTCCAGATCAGTCTTTCAGACGGGAAATTGCAAGCTGTGCTGCCTTTTCACCTGAGAGAAGCATTCCTCCAAAAACAGGACCCATCCGGGGAGAACCTGCAACGGCATTGGCAGCCATACCTGTAACTATCAGACCGGGATAAACTTCCCGGGTATTTTTCATTACAAGACGCTCACCGGTATCAGCCCACATTGGTTTTTCACCCACTACCTCCTTGCCACCAAAAGCTCCGGGAATCTTGCGCTGCACAGTATTGCATACAGTAGCCTCATGGCCGGTTCCGTCAAGTACCAGGCGAGAACGGATTGTGAGAGGATCAACATGAAGACGGGCTATTTCAACTGCTGTCCAGTTAATAACAAGCCCGCATACCTCATCGTTATCCCGTATCATAACATCTTCAAAACTTACCAGATTGAATATTTCAACCCCGGCAGAAACCGCTGCACTTATGAGTTTACCCACAGTACCAACCGAGTTTGCCACATAGTAGCCTTCTTCATACTCATGATAAGGCACATCAAAATCATCAAGGATCCTGCGCGCTTCTTCCTGGACCACAATACGCGGGAACATCATGCCACCGCCCCACATACCGCCTCCTACAGATAGTTTCTTCTCAAAAAGCACAGTCTTTAATCCTGCTTCTGCAAGATAACGTGCAGCAACAAGGTTTGCCGGGCCTCCACCCACAAGGGCCACATCAACATCAGTATAGTCCAGAAAAACATTGGTAAATTCTTCAACTATCGCTCGGGTAATAATTCTCTCATCAAGTTCCATGGATCTGCCTCAAATGCTGCTAATTCTCTCATTTGATAGGCCACATATATATTAAAACTATTGGGATACAGAAAGAACAAGACCACTGTGTATGAAATATATTGAAATATCCTTGCAAAAAGTGCCAGATATTTATTGAAAAGAGATTAGATACAGAGGCTATATTGTAATGAATGCAAGAGTAAAGCCCTTGAAAAAAGCATTTTATCCACCGTTGGAATCCCCAAATAATTGGAATCAATTTTCGACATAAGATGAGACGGTTTGTTGGAAATCATGTATGTCGATTGGTTTGGATATATAACCCGCACATCCTGCATCAATAAATTTCTTATCATCGCCCCTCATTGCATGTGCTGTCAATGCAACCACAGGTGTATCTTTTGCATTTTCAATCTCTTTGAATTTCTCCAGAACTTCAAGCCCATCCATTTTGGGCAGCTGCATATCAAGTAAGATGAGATCAAAAGTATTTTTCTCTGCAACTTCAAGGGCCTGTGAACCGTCTTCTGCCTGCATTACCTCATATCCATAAGACTCAAGCAAATCCACTGTAAGTTCCATGTTCATTGGGTTGTCTTCAACTACCAGAATTGTGGCCATTCTTTAAACCTCCAAATATGATTTGATAATTATCGGTATAAGTTCTTTCCCGGAAAATACCTGACTGTTTTGGTCACAGCTTAAATTGCAAGGCTGTCTTATAGTATATTTTCACATATATATAGTAATAGCATACAACTTAGAATTAGGACCATTTATGCAAAAACAGGCATGTGAATGACCAAAATTAATTCATATAACCCACAAATAAAATTAATCATTGCTAGCAGAACCACCATGGTTTCTCCTGGAATCAAGATGTTTTATTATTTCAATCAGATGAGTGCGAGTAAAAGCGCCTTTCTGGAGAATTGAAACTACATTACCTTCAAAAACACCTTTATTTTCCATATCCCTGGCAGTATGGATAATTATAGGGATATCTGCAGTATTACTGTTTCCTCTCAAAGCTGCCATAACGTCAAATCCACTTGTAACTGGCATCATCAGGTCCAGGATAATAAGGTCTGGAGAATAGGAAAATGTTTTATCGATGGCTTCCTGGCCACCATAGGCAGGTATCACATTATATCCTTCAATACCAAGGGAGGACCTGAGCATTTCTACTGCAGATGGATCATCGTCCACAACCAGTATTGAGGAAGAAGAACCGGAGGAGCCCCCGAAACCATCCAATACCGTCAATAATCTTTCCCTATCAATGGGCTTGGGAATATAAGCAGATATATCATACTCTTTTTTAATTGCATTGGCATTAAGGACAGAAACTATAATTACAGGAATGCCGGCAGTATCAGAACTTTTTTTCAGTCTGGCTAAAACGTCCCACCCATTCACCCCGGGCATCATGATGTCAAGCAATATCGCAAAGGGTTTTACAACATCCACATAACGGGATACAAGATACCCACGAGAAAGAGGCAATGCCCTGTAGCCGGCATTGACAACAGTTGAAACAAGTAAATTACGTGATGAATAGTCATCCTCTACTACCATTACAATAGGTTCATTATTGCTGGAATTCAGAGGTTTTTCCAAAAGAGGAAAAGGATCAATATCAGTGTTTTCAGGAGCCTGTGGGTTAGAATCAATAACATATTCGCCTTCCCTGGTTTCTTCAGGATTACCTTCACAGGAAACCTGACTTAAAGGAATCGTAAAGGTAAAGGTGCTGCCTTCTCCCTTTTTGCTTGTCACCCATACATCCCCGCCATGCATATTCACAAATTTTTTTACAAGAGACAAACCAAGACCTGTCCCTTCATAATTGCGTGAAGAAGATGTATCTTCCTGGGTAAAGGCATCGAATAAAGTATCCTGGGCCTTTTCAGATATCCCTACTCCGGTATCTGATACCGAAACCTGCAATACATCGTTTTCCACATGGGAAAGTAAACGCACCCTTCCCCCTTCGGGTGTAAATTTTATTGCATTGCTGAGGAGATTGTAAAGTATCTGCTTGAATTTGCCCTTATCGGCACATATCTCTTCAGAGTAATTATGTTCAACTGAAAGAGAAAGAGATTTCTTATTTCCAAGAGGCATAACTAGTTCCATCACTTCTTTGGAAGCCTCAGTTAAAGAGAAAGCCTCACATTCAAGCTCCATCTTACCGGCTTCCACTTTTGACAGGTCAAGGATATCATTAATCAGATTTAGCAGGTGTTTCCCGCTTTTGGCAATATTGGACACATATTTCTTCTGTGGATCATTGAGATCCCCCCTTACTTCTTCCAGCAGGATATCTGAAAATCCAATCACCGAATTTAAAGGTGTTCTCAGTTCATGGCTCATATTTGCCAGAAATTCACTCTTGGACCTGTTTGCCTGTTCTGCAGCCATTTTTGCATGGTTGAGAGCCTCTTCTATATTTTTTCGCTCAGTCATGTTGTATAGTACACCCACGATCACAAGATTCCCATTGGATTTTTCAAGTGGAAGAAGGGTTTCTTCAACCTGGTAACCTCCTATACTAAATTCAAACCTGCGAGTTTCACCATCAAGAGCAGCATACAGATGAGGAAGAAGGGTATCAAGAATATCTTTGGAAAGGACCTCTTCAGGTAGCTTACCTATGAAATCTTTTTTATTGAAATTGAGTTTATCAAGCATTTTACCCCCTATTGAAATATATCTCAAATCGCTGTCATGCAGAACAACTATTCCATTGGGAAAATTGGAAATGATCAATTCAAGCTGTTTATCGCGTTCCTTCTTTTCCTGTTCTGCACGGTCCCTCTGATCGATTTCTACCTGTAAACGACGATTCTTATTGTTAACAGCCTGACTGGCCCCTGCAAGAGTAACTGTTGTGATACCCATTAAAAGAAAAACATACCAATACTGATTAATCACATCGGAAAGAGCGACTTCACCATAGTTTTCATACGGCCCCAATCTTAATTCCTTCATACATTCGTGGACCGGTCCATAATCCAGGGGAACTGTCCACCCTCCATAACCGCCCCTCAGGGCCGCTTTTGAAAAGCGGGGCAATTGGAGTAAATTTGAAAGCATCTTTTCAGCAACATCCTCGGATACATGAGAGGTGCGGGAAAATGCCCACTGCGGATATAGACGAGTGCTGTGCTTCTGTAAGAAAGAAGAATCAAAATTATCTCCCTCATGTAAACCAGGAGAATGATCCACGTTCAAGCACTTGATATCAACAAAAGAAATCTTGCCTTCCTTTTTCATCGATTCAAGGATCCCGGTACTAACGATCCCCACATCAACCTCCCCGGAAAGCACTGCTTCTACCACTTTGTCCTCTGTACCCCCATAAGTGACATCCATGGCATCTATATCCAATCCTGCATCATTAAATTCTCTCGCAGCCATCCACCAACCCCCAAAGGAATGTTCGTTAACTGCCATTACCGATAAACTTTCAACGTCATTAAGAGAATTCACATCGATCCTGTCGTTTTTAGTGAAGATGACTGAACCAAAGACAGTGTATGAGCGGCCTCCCCAGGATTCTTTCAAAGTTGCTATTCTCTGTACATTGTGATCGACTTCCAGCTCAACATATACCAAAGGGTTTGTGATAAGGAAATCAATTTGTTCATTAGCTACTTCAGAAGTCATCTGTCCAAAATCCATGGGGACAAGCACTACATCTTTTTCCGGGAAACCGGCATCCAGATAATCTATAGTAGGACCCCATCTCTCCATTGCAGCTTCATCTCCCCTGTTTGCAAGCACTCCTATCCTGAGAGGGTCGCCGGAAGCAGAAACTACAATACTGCAAGTCAAAATAATAAATAATACAGTGATAGACATACATAGATACCTGGATATGGGTTTCATGGGTAAATATATAGAAAAATTATCTGATATAAATATAACCAAATAAATTAGTATACGAAGACAGAGAATACATATAAGTTCACCCATCTAATCAATATAAAGCAGTAATAATACATCCGAAAGTAGCAGAAAGTTATTACTTTCTCCAACCGGCTATCTAAAATTTAATTTTACAGGAAAATCTTATGGATAAACTTTAATACTGCAACACGACCCATATGACCTAAAGGAGAAAATATGGCAAGATCCGCACAACGTCCCAGTCTGAAAAAAATACCCCAGGAAGCAATCGAGGCAAAAGAAGCTACTGCAGAAATTGTAATTTTGCAACCTATTGGTTATCCCCTCTGTGGAATTATTGAAGAATATCCACGCATCGAAGAACCCGAACTTTTCGAATGTTATGCGAGAATGCAATGGAATGGTTACATTGCCCGAAAAAACGATTTCCTCTTTGATCACCGAATGTTCCCTGATTTTGCGTACAGAATCCAGGAAGTAAGGCCCGAAGCTACAATAATAGGCCAATCCACAACAATTGTAGTAAATCAGGAAGAGAAAGAAAAAATGGATATTGAATATCCCGTGGAAATTGCATTTGATGATATCGTCGGACAGATTAAAGCAAAACGCAAATGCAAGCTTATCGAGAGATATCTGGAAGAGCCCGAAAGGTTTGGCAAATGGGCACCCCGCAACATCCTGTTCCATGGACCAGCAGGTACAGGAAAAACCATGGTCGCAAAAGCCCTTGCAAATAAAACTGATGTGGCATTCCTTCCGGTCAAAGCCACACAACTTATAGGAGAATTTGTAGGAGAAGGCTCCCGGCAGATACATCAGTTGTATGAAAGAGCCGGTGAACTTGCACCCAGCATCATTTTCATAGATGAACTGGATGCCATTGCCCTTGACAGGCGATACCAGGAACTCAGGGGCGATGTAGCCGAGATCGTCAACGCCCTGCTCACCGAAATGGACGGAATCAGCCAGAGAGAAGGGGTATGCACCATCTGTGCCACAAACAGGACAGCAGTACTCGACGGGGCAGTAAGGAGCCGTTTTGAAGAGGAGATCGAGTTTGTACTTCCTGGCAAAGAGGAAAGAAAAGAAATAATCGAACTCAATCTACAGACATTCCCCATAGAAGCTGAAGTTAACCTGAGCGAACTTGCAAAACTGACCAACGGCCTTTCAGGAAGAGACATTGTGGAAAAAGTCCTCAAAAGTGCCCTTCACCATGCAATAATGGACGACATGGAAAAAGTTGAAGCACATTATTTTGAAAAAGCTGCGTCCGGGTTGCAGAAAAAAGAAACCAATACCCACCTTTACGCCTGAGAAGAGGTGACAAAATGACAGAAATAAAAGAATCAGACAGGTTCGAGTGCAAAGTTGTCAACATAATAAACAACCTGAAATGGAAAGGAGTAATGGTCAAAGAAATAAAAAGTGGAGGGAATGTTTATTTTGCCCGCACTGATCCAAAAAGGGATTTGAAACCTGGGGATACCCTCTACCTGGGAGTCAGAGAATTACCCAGCCAGATGGAAGAGATGCAGGCCGAAGTTACCCTTTACGACAAAAATGATGAGAAAATCGATTGGACCTTCATTTAAAGGCACATGAGTGCTCCCTTATTATTTCCCATAGGGAACTTCAAATTCCACTAGGTCCTCTGCCACACAGGTATTTTCGAAAACTTCTTTTGCCTCCTCCAGAAGCACTGAAGAATCGTCAGTATACCTCGAGCTGATATGGGTCAGGATAAGCCGCTGTACCTCTGCTTTTTGTGCCACATCTGCGGCCTCTTTTGCTGTAGAATGCAGTGATTCACGGGCCCAATCCACTTTTTCCTGTGCAAGTGTCCCATCATGAATTAATACATCAGCGTTTTTACTTGCTCTAATAATTGCCTCGCATGGACGGGTATCACCGGTATAGATGAGTTTACGCCCCCTGCGGCAGGGACCTATCACTTCATTAGGATGGACTAACCTGCCATTTACTTCCACCGATTCCCCTTTCTGGAGACAGGAATAAAGTGGGCCTACAGGCACACCCAGCTCTTCAGCACGACGGCGGTCAAATCTACCGGGGCGTTCATTTTCTACAAGAGCATAGGCAAGAGAAGGAACACTGTGCTCACTTGCAATTGCATTAATCACATAACCTTCCCGGTGGACAGTGTCCCCGGCTTCGAGAGGTACTGCTTTGATTTCAAAATTCAATCGGCAGTAGCCAAGTAGTGATACCAATTTTACAAATTGTTCCACCCAGGCAGGACCATATATAGTCAGTGGAGCATCCCTGTCGTGGAAAGAAAGAGTTTGCAAAAGGCCGGGAATTCCCAGCACATGATCTGCATGAAAATGTGTAATGAATATAGAAGAAAGGGACATCATGCCAGTCCTGGCACGCATCATTTGCTGCTGGGTACCCTCCCCGCAGTCAAAAAGGAGCAACTCCCCTTCCCTGTTGACCAGGATGGAAGAGGGATTTCTGTTCACAGTTGGGAGAGCTCCCCCGGTACCAAGGAACACTACACGAAGCATAATAAATATCATAAGTAAAAGCATTATTTATGATTATCCAAGCTCGTGAGTAGTCTATATTCGAAAGGTTCATATACAATATTACAATTAATGAGCTCTCCTAATAGCAAAGCTTAGTATTATACTTAAATCACAAAACAGAGGTTCCAATCATGATATCCCAGGGAAGATCAAAGAGAACGGCCACAGCTGCCAAGAGAAAAACAGCACGCGGAAAAAGGAAATACGAAATCGGCAGTGAACCTGCAGAAACACATGTCGCAGAAACCAGAAGAAAACCCGTAAAAACAAGGGGCGGCTCCCACAAAGTAAAACTCCTTCAGGAAAAAATTGCCAATGTCACCGATCCCTCTACCGGCAAGACAGCAGCAGTCACAATAGAGAATGTTACCGACAACGAAGCCAACGAGCACTACGTCAGGCGTAACATACTCACAAAAGGCAGCATCATCAAGACCGAACTTGGAGATGCCAGGATAACCAGTCGTCCGGGTCAGGATGGCGTTGTCAACGCAATTCTTACAAAATAAACAAAAAATACAGGTGGCTCAAAGAGCATGGACAGGAAAACAAGGGATATATTGGAGATTCTGGAAAATGATGCCAGGTCAAGCCTTGAGGACATTTCCGCCCTTGTTGACATGACTCCGGAAGAAGTCCAGAAGCGAATCCATCAGCTTGAAAAAGCAAAGATAATCCGCAAATATAAAACAGTGATTGACTGGGAACTTGCTGGAGAAGATTATGTCTATGCAATCATTGAACTGAAGGTAACACTGGAACGCAAACAGGGATACCAGCGTATCGCAGAAAGACTGTACCGTTTCCCCGAAGTGCGTTCTGTCAGACTGCTTTCAGGAGAACATGACATAACCCTTACGGTCCGTGGCAAATCCATGAAGCAGGTCGCTTTTTTTGTTGCAGAAAAGATAGCCACCCTGGAACAGGTGCATAATACTGCCACCCATTTCGTACTCAAGACATACAAAGAAGACGGGTTGATTATGGAAGAGCCCGAACATGTAAAACGTCTGCCGGTTTCCCCCTAAAGGAGGTATGAGAACTGACAGACACTTCACGCTTTGTAGCCAGTTATCTGGATAGAGTACCCCCTTCGGGGATCCGCCGATTTTTTGACATGGTCTCCAACAATGAGGATATAATATCCCTCGGAGTTGGAGAACCCGATTATATTACTCCCTGGCACATCCGGGAAGCCTGCATTCATTCACTGGAACAGGGAGAAACATCCTATACATCCAACTATGGACTTGTAGAACTCAGGGATGAAATATCCAGGACCTATACCCAGAAACACGGATTATACTATGACCTTACATCCGAAATACTGGTGACATCGGGAGTAAGTGAGGCACTGGACCTGGCGGTGCGTGCTATCACCGATCCGGGTGATGAGATTATAATTGTGGAGCCCTCTTACGTTGCCTATGCACCTGCAATCATTTTTGCAGGAGGAAACCCGGTTGCCGTACAAACATTCAGGGAAGACAAATTCAAACTTACCTCCGAAAACCTGAAAAAAGCGATCACTCCAAAAACCAAAGCTATCCTGCTCAATTATCCAAACAACCCCACCGGAGCAGTGATGGATAAAAAGGAACTGGAACCCATCGCAGATATTGTGGAAGAACACGATATAATGGTCATCTCGGATGAAGTCTATGAAAGGATGACCTATGACACACAGCATACATGTTTTGCCTCCCTGGATGGCATGAGGCAACGCACCATAGTCCTCAATGGCTTTTCCAAGGCATATTCGATGACCGGATTTAGAATGGCCTATGCACTTGCCCCTGCACCGGTGTTAGCAGCCATGATGCGCATACACCAGTATAGCATGCTTTGTGCCCCGATAACCGCACAGGTAGGAGCGATAGAGGCCCTCAAGAACGGTGAAGAAGAAGTGGAGAAAATGGTCAATGAATATAACCGGCGTCGCAGACTTATTGTCAAAGGGTTCAATAATATCGGCCTGGACTGCTTCAACCCGGGAGGAGCTTTTTACGCATTCCCATCTGTTGCATCCACAGGCCTGACATCGGAACAATTTGCCGAAAGACTGCTTGAACAGCAACAGGTTGTCACCATACCAGGAGATGTGTTCGGCAGGGCAGGAAATGGATATCTCAGATGTGCCTATGCGGCCTCCAGGGAAAACATCAAGGAAGCTCTTGAGAGAATCGAGACTTTCATATCAGACATCTAAAACCAATTCCGTAAAGCAATTGTAAAGGAAAATCACTTCCCATCGCTTTTCTTATCCTTCACGTAAATCAACCGGTTATTGCTGGAATTATCCGCCCGGACCTCATCGATATCAAAAAGGTCTATTGCCCGGAAAATGTCCCACATTTTTTTGTAACCATAATTACGAGGATCAAAATCCGGCTGTTTCTGCACAAGATTGCTGCCCACATTGCCCAGGAAGGCCCAGCCACTTTCTTCAGCTGAATCTTCTACAGCATCCCTTAGCATTTTAACTAGCTTGCTGTCACCTTTGAGGCGGTTGGTATCCCATTTTCCCTGGGCCTGCATTGGTGACTCAGAGACTGTGCCTACTACATCTTCCTCTTTACGCAGGTTTTCCGTATATATGAACTTGTCACAAGCCGCAATAAAGGGTTTTGGAGTCTTGATTTCTCCGAAACCGTAGACTTTGCGACCTGATTCCCTGATCCGGGATGAAAGGCGTGTGAAATCACTGTCACTAGAAACAATACAGAAACCATCCAGGGGCTCGGAATAAAGCAAATCCATCGCATCGATAATAAGGGAACTATCGGTAGCATTTTTCCCGTAAGTATAGCTGAATTGCTGTATCGGCTGGATGGAGTGTTCCAGGAGATTGTCCTTCCAGTTTTTAAGGTTGGGACGCGTCCAGTCACCATAAATCCTTTTTACACTTGCAATCCCGTATTTGGCTATTTCCGAAAAAAGTCCCTCCACTATGGAAGGTTGTGCATTGTCAGCATCGATAAGTACTGCCAGTTTCTTCTGTGCTGCATCGGTCTCCATTAATATTCCCCAAAAAGATAGTGCAAAATCCAGAGCACATCGATCTAGTGAACTACACCTGAGCTAAAGACTCAGGTGCTTCCTGCTTCATACTTTTTCCCAAAGGAAACAAGTCCACAGGCTCTCCCCGTAGTTCCTACGGTGCTTCAAATACCTATCAAATTCTGCTTAGGTTATGGCATTTCGTCCCCTACAAGTTCCTTGTCAATTTTATTGATAAGATGGCTGACTTTATCATACCACTGGTCTACACTTTCCTGAAGCATTCGCCTGACCTCTGCCGGATTTACGGCCACATATTCATAAAAATAGCCACCTACATCAATGGTATGGGTTTCCCTGTAAACAAGCCCACAGGAGATCAGGTTCTGGAGAGAACGATAAGCTGTACTGCGTTCACGGCCCAGATGCTTTCCGAGTTTTTCGGCTGTCAGAGGGCCATTGGAAAGCAGTATTTTGTAAGCCTTTAGATCCAAATCCTTTAAACCCAGAATACACTTGGCAACATCATCGCATTCACAATTAGCTTTGAGCATTTCCGAAATTGAACCCATCATTTTAAATTTCACCTGAAGCTCTATAAAAAAAAGCTGCACAGATTGTACAAAACCATACTAATCAAATCGTTAATTATATATATAGTTTTTCAGCAACGGTAGTCCAGTGCCCACTATAATACCAGAAAATGAAAGGTCAGATGAACCGCTTGATACAGAGCGATTAATTTATCATCCGGACATGATACGTGCCAATGAGTGGGTCCTCAATGAATATGAGGCACCTACACGCAAATTCTGCATATTCGTCCCCTGTTCTATGAGGAAACCCTATCATACGAGTCCATCCCACAGGATGTATGACAGGATCATTTTTGACCTGCTAAAGCCCGAAGATGTCCATATAGTAGTTTTTGGAACCTGTGGCGTAACTCCACGGGAAATCGATAATGAATATCCTTTTACAGATTATAAATTCATGATGGGAAAATGCAATGTGGCAAAGATCAAGCGGGATTTTATAAGTATGGAAAGCAAAAGACTTGCAACATACCTCGAGAAGACCCGTGACAACTATAGCCACAGGATAGCCTATTGCACAGGTGACTTCAGGAAGGCGATGCTCAGGGGTCTTGAAAAAACAGATATTGAAGTAGAAATCGCCCCCCGACAAGAAACAATGGAGGAACACATCCGCCCCAACAAGAGATTCATTTATGGAAGCTTGAGCCAGAAAGGATATCTTCAGGACCTCTCCGATGCAATCACCGATAAATTGGGGATTGAAAGAAGGGTTGTGGGTATTGATCCCGAGTTTTCAGAAAACGATAATGACTGGTATCTTTTGTGAACAAGAGCAAACATGCAAAGTCAGTTGTTCCCTCACACCTATAAAATATACGCAAAGAGCAATCCACAGATGCCATAATATATACTACTCCTGATTTTACAATCAATTTTGTGAACCGAACTGCAGAAGAGATGTTCGGATGACCTTGCCTGAAATAAAAGGCAAATCAATAACGATCCTCCATGAGCAAGAGCTGACCTCGGAACAGAAAAAAGAAATGTTCTCAAACCTCTATTCAGGAAAGCCTCATGATATTGAAGATGCCAGTAAACGCAAGGATGGAAGCACGTTCTGTTGCCAGATTAAAATATCACCTCTTTTTACAGAAAAATCCAGAATATACGGACACCTGGGAATAATAAGGGACATCACTGAAGAAAAACAGAATGAAGACAGTTTGGTAAAAGAAATCGACCTTTTAACCGGCCTAATCGGCACTGCCAGAGTGATTGTGGCTGTTCTTGACAGAGAGGGAAAAATAATATATTATAATCCCCACATGGAAAAACTTTCCGGCTACAAGCTAAAGGAAGTAAAAGGAGAAGATTGGTTTTCCAGATTCATACCTGACAGAGAAAGGGGAAATATCAAATCCGTATTCAAAAAGGCGATTTGCAGTCACTCTACTGAAGGCAATATCAACCCTATTGTCACAAAAGAAGGCAATGAAATCATTGTCGATTGGTATGACACGACACTAAAAGATGATGAGGGAGAAGTAACCGGCCTTCTTGCCATCGGAAATGACATTACACAAAGAGTCGAAGTTGAAGAAAAGTTAAAGACAATATATGAAAACATGCCCGGCGGCATCCTGATGATAGGTCAGGATTACATTATAAAAGATGTAAACTACCGTACATGTGAGATTACAGGTTATAAAAAAGAAGAACTCGTCGGACAACTATGTGATATCGTTTGCCCCAAGGGATCCGCCTCAAAAAAATGCCCCATATGGGAGGAGGGGGAGGAAGGATTCAGAGGAATGGATACCGCAATAAAGTGCAAAAACGGAATAAAAAACCCATATTGAAAAATGCACAGGAAATTACCATAAAAGGGGATACATACATTCTGGAACTGTTTCAGGACATATCGGAACGCAAAAATGCCGAAGAAAATGCCATCGAAGCAAAAAAGGCTGCAGAAGAAGCGAACCAGGCCAAGAGTGAATTTCTGGCAAATATGAGTCATGAATTGAGAACACCTTTGAATTCGGTGATTGGATTTTCCGATATCCTGCTGGAAGAAGTAAAAGGTGAACTCAATGATCCCCAGAAGAAATATGTGTCCAACATTGCCAGAAGTGGCAAACATCTGCTAAGTCTGATTAATGATATTCTTGATCTTTCAAAGATAGAGGCAGGACAAAAACAACTTGAATACAGTAGTTTTGAGCTGCATGAAGCATTGGATGAGATCAGTAAATTAACCAAACCCCTAATCTCCAAAAAGAATATAGGCCTGCAAATGGAGTTACCTTCTGAAGATATCAGGGTTTATGCCGACAGGAAAAAGTTCAAACAGATTATGTACAACCTGCTGAGCAATGCAGCCAAGTTCACCCCGGATAAAGGAACAATTACAATTATTGCCAATCAAGAAAAGGACAAATTGAAAGTTGCAGTCTCGGACACCGGCATAGGCATACCCGAGAGCGAGCAGGCTACAATTTTTGAACCTTTCCAGCAGGTCAAATCCTCCAAATCCAGTGAACATAAGGGCACCGGACTGGGACTTTCCCTTGTCAGGGAACTGGTGGAAATGCACGGCGGACAGGTCAGACTGAAAAGTGAGGTTGGTAAGGGAAGTACATTTTCCTTCACTATCCCGGATAAACCGACTACGAATTGATAATTAAAGATTATATAAATTATAAGCTGATATCTATCACTTCATCCCAGGCTTTTTTGAGGCTGATCTCAGTACCACCATCCTCCATGAGAATGTTAAGCATCCTGTGTACAACATCCGAATTATGGACAAGTACACAATCTTCACAGCTCCAGACCCTGCTACCTGTAGTGCTATCTATCCATTTGCCCCCGGTGCGCGTATCTTCACACGGGTAGAAGGGGCAGAAACAGAAAGTACAGTCCTGGCCTTCGAAATGACAGGGATAGTATTCACAGGTATTGCGACTTGAAGAACAGCCGGATGAGACGCCTTTTATGGTTTCTTTCAGTTTTTCCTCAGCATAATCCTTACCGGATTCTGTAAGGACCTCTCCGATAGTATGGATCAGTATATCCGTTTCTTCAGGAGGCCGGACGGCAAGACGGATGAAATCGTTTTTCATCAGCGGGAAAGAACTGCAATCCCTTATAAGTACACCATGTCTTGCAAGCCTTTTCGTGAGTTCTACAGAATCCATAAGGAGCTCGGAGATATCCACAAGTATATAATTTACAGAACTTGAATGAGGATGGAAACCGTAGATATCACTCAGCCGATCTATAAGATAATCCCTGTATTCTGTTATCTTCTGGCGGGACACATTCAGGTATGCTGACTCCATACCGCCCTCCATCCCCATCAGGGAACATCCCACCTCTTCGGCAAGAGAGCCCATATTCCAGGGCAGACGGGCAGTATTCAATTTTTCAGCCATTGTCTCAGATGCGACACCAAATCCCATACGTATACCCGGTAGTGCAAATGATTTGGTAAGGGACCTCATTACGAAAACATGATCATTAGAGACGGCAACATCAACGACAGTACTTGATATATCGGATAGTTCAATAAAAGCTTCATCAACAAAAAGCAGGGTATCTGTTTCTGCACAAAGTCCTGCAAGGCGCAGGATATCTTCCCTTGCCAGCAACTTACCTGTAGGATTGTTGGGATTGCAAACAAAAAGGACACGTGCCGATTCCAGGGCATCCTCAGAGATGGAAAACAGGGATTCTACCGGATAATACACAATTTTTGCCCCTGCCACCCTGCATTGCTGCTCATATTCAGCAAAGGTGGGCTGGGGAATCATTACCTCATCCCCTTCATTGAGAATACAACCGGCGACAAGCCTGATGATTTCCGACGAACCATTACCGGGGACAATGTTAACAGCATCTGCACCCCCTCCTACAAAAAAGGCAGCTGCAGCTCTGTATTCAAGATAGCGATTATCAGGATATTGGCCCATTTTTTCAAAGGAAGTGGCAAACAAATCCTGCAGGTCCATATCCCATTCAGGATTATCAAAAGGGCTGCCCAGAGGATTCAAACTGGCACTAAAATCCACTATATCGGAGAGGGGAATGGAATACTGCTGTGAGGTCTTCCGGATAAGTCCGCCATGGGTTGAAGGAATTAACTCAAGTATATTTTCTTTGAAGGGGAGCATATGTTTATCATCTGCCGGCTTTAATTGGTGTTTTTCAAGATGCATGAAGTTATATAAAGCAATTTTTAGCAGCGAACTTATTATTAATATAATTTATGATATGGGCACTGTTCAGTAAAAGCATCTTTCCCATTGATAATGGTATATGAATTTAGATTTTGATGATTTCTGATGTAATTATGATAAGCGATAAACATTTGTATTCAGTTATTAATATGCTGAACAAGTCCCTCTTTATGTGGGAAAGATTTATCGAACATCTTAATCCTCCTTTTAAATGATTTGAACCATCGCTCGATATAATTTCTGATACCCCCGGATATTACAGTTCTCTTAATCCCGGGTTTCTCTATAACAGTGTACCATGGCCCCCATCCACAACTGCCCTCTTTGGTATGCCGCGTATAAGAACCAGTACTGGCTTGCAAACTGTACTTTCAAACTACTATGGTATCTGGTAATTTACCAGCACAAGGCTGTACGCACCAGCCGAATTTCTGTACCCGGTAATGTACTCCCCTGTAACTTATCGATTCACCAAAATATGATAATAGTTCTGAGGTTTTCCTCAAACTTAAGTCCCTGCTGGTACACAAGTATGGATAATGCTATGGCTTTTAGATCCCTTCTTTTCCTTTGCACGTAAGATTTAATATCTACCGGCATTAAATCTAATAATGCATTCTGTTCCATTTTCATCCCCTTTAAATGGGGTATGAATCCCCCTATTTATTTCTTAACTGAACAATGCCCACACAAAGGCCGAACAACTTTTTAAGTGAATAAGAACATGAATTGTATCCTAAAAGTCGTGATATACAATGGTTCAGGTAAAGGATCTCCACTGGAAAAAAGACATGAGGGTGTCAGAACTCGTTAATTCCTATGAGAATGTGGGTTTTCAGAGCGTAGAACTATATCGGGCATCCGAAGTAATCGTCAAGATGAAAAAGGATTCAGCACAGGTTTTCCTTACGTTTACCTCTAACATGGTTACTTCCGGGCTGAGAGGATTTTTTGCCCAGCTAATTGAATTGGGAATTGCAGATGTGCTTGTTACAACAGTCGGGGGCCTTGAAGAAGATATAATGAAGGCTACCGGGGAAGTTTTCTCCATCGGCAACTTCAATACAGACGATGTGGAACTCCATGAGAGAGGAATAAACAGAGTAGGGAATCTCCTGATCCAGAATCAAAGTTACATGAATTTCGAGGATATGATCACAGATATTCTCAGGAAACTTTACGCTAAGCAAAACCGATGGTCTGTATCAGAGATGCTGCGGGAAATCGGCCTGCTTTTGGATGACCAAAACTCAATCCTTTACCAGGCAGCAAAGAATAATGTGCCTGTTTTCTGTCCCGCCATAACCGATGGTGCCTTCGGATTCCACCTGTTTCTTTTCCAGCAGGAAAACCCGGATTTCATAGTTGATGTCGTGAAAGATTTCGGCAACATCCTCCTTACCACCAGCTATGATGACAGGAAAGGAGTGATCGCCCTGGGTGGTTCAATATCCAAACACCATGCAATCCTGGCTACATTGCTCAACGGAGGGGCGGAATACGCTGTATACATGACCACGGCCCACCGCACTTCAGGGAGCATGTCCGGTGCCAATACAAGTGAAGCAAAATCCTGGGGCAAAGTTAAGGACGAAAGTGATATTGCCACGGTTATCGGTGATGTAAGCATAACCTTCCCCATGGCAATGACAAGGGCACTGGATGAACTATACGAAGAAGGATTACTGAATATAGAAAATAAATAAAGAGATTTATAAAATGACTGTCCCTGATCCCAAATTCATTCTTTCAAAAAAAGTTATTATGCAGCAGTATAATCTGGTGGAGGATATAGCTGACATTGTCTCATACAGTTCCAAGACGAACCCCAAAGTCACCTCCGTACTTGAAGAGATGACGGATTGTCTTTTCAGCGTCCATATGGAAAACGAGCTGAAACATATACGAGACCTATCCAGGACGGTATTTCTGGCACAGGGGTGGAGCAGTGCCTAGGCAAAGGAACTCTATGACAGGGGTATTCGCAATTTCATTCTGGACAACGAGCACGACCTGGACGTCCTGCTTGCAACCCTTAAGAACACCAACCGCAAGGTCAACCTTATGCTCAGGCTCAAACTGCGGGAAAATTCCATCCGTACCGAACGCTATTTTGTCTTTGGTATGCCTTCTGCGACCATAAACCGACGTATTGGCGAACTGATGGATAACCCTAATATTGGTAAACTTGGCATCCATTTCCACAGGAAGACCCAGAACGTAAGCGAATGGAAACTGCAGCGTGATATTGAGGATGTAATCAGTCCTGAAACACTGGATGCCATCGATATTCTCAATATCGGAGGTGGCTTGCCTTCGGTTTATGCCAACAGTAATGTCGATGTCATCGGAGGTATTTTCAAAAGAATTACAGATTTCAGGAAATGGTTGCATGACAGGGACATATCCCTCATGATTGAACCCGGCAGGTATATCGCCGCACCTGCAGGCAAACTGGAAACCCGTGTGATGGCGGTTTATGAGGACAATGTCATCGTGAATGCTTCCGTATACAACAGTGATATGGATGCAATCCTGGTACCTGTAAAACTGCGTGTGGAGAATGAGGTCAGCAGTAATGAAGGAGAAGCCTATGTGATCAAGGGTTGTACACCCTGTTCAATGGATCTGTTCAGATACCGTGTTTATCTCGAAAAGAGGCCGCAAATTGGCGACCCGATTACCTTCATAAATGCCGGGGCCTATAATTTCAGGTCTGATTTCTGCGATCTGGAAGAAATCACCACAGAACTTACTGATTGAGTTACTCCACAAATACCATAGCAGCCACAACGGTTGTCCAGAGGCCGCTCCTGTCGCCTTTGGCAGTCTGGCAGATGTGGGAAGGATTGATAATATGACCGCTGGCCCTGTAGAGCTGTTCCCTTTCCTGCCAGGCAGAATCAGCATCGAATTCAATGCCCAGGGTGGTTGCGAGCATTGTGGCAGCAATATCCTCTGCATACATCCCTGCGGAATTCTCATCTTCCCCGAAGGAATGATGTTCTGAAATGTATCCATAATTATTCTCATTCACAGGTACCGCCGTTCCTACTGCCGAAGCTATCAGACGATGAGCTTCATTGGTCTGGTTGCGAGCAAGTACCGAATAGACGATTTCCCCGGGACTGAGATATTCAAGACCCTCCTCCTTTGGAATTATCCTGCAACCCGGTGGAAGAATACTGGAAACACTCACAAGATTATATTTTTCAATACCCGCATCCCTTAACGCAAGTTCAAAGGAAGCCAGTTTATCCCGATGGACACCTGTTCCCTTTGTGAGGAACGCTCTGGAAGGAATCATGGCTGTCCGATAGAGCCTTATTGATAAATAAATTTCGATACCTACAGATATTGACTTAAAACATGACACCTTTAAAAAGCATATAATCATAGAATTTTTAAATAAAATCATTATCGGTGAACATAATGGCAGAAATCACACACTGGGCAGATGTTGTTGCTGAAGAAACCCTGGAAAGGGGAAACACACACCTCGTTGCCACCGGTATCACCCCCTCCGGTCACATCCATGTCGGAAACATGCGGGAGGTTGTGACAGCCGATGCTGCATATCGTGCATTACTGGATAAGGATGCAAACGCAGAACTGATCTACATTGCAGACACCTACGATCCTCTGAGAAAGGTCTATCCGTTTTTGGATGAAAGTTATGAGGAACATGTGGGTAAACCTCTCTCCGAGATTCCCTGTCCCTGTGGAGAATGCAAGAATTATGCAGATCATTTCCTGCAACCTTTCCTGAATTCCCTGCACCGGCTGGGAATCAAACCTGAAGTATACCTGGCAGATGAAATGTACAAATCAGGCAGGTATAACGAGGCTATAAAAACTGCCCTGAAAAAGAGGGATGAGATTGCAGCCATCCTGAAAGAGGTTTCAGGAAAGGAACCTACTGATGACTGGAATCCTTTCAACCCGATCTGCATGCAGTGTGGAAAGATCAATACCACAAAGGTTACGGGTTTCGATGAAAGGGAAGAAACAGTGGATTACACCTGTTCCTGCGGCCACCGCGGCACTGTACCCATCCAGGGCGGCGGAAAACTTACCTGGCGTGTGGATTGGCCTGCTCGCTGGCAGATCCTCGGCGTGACTGTGGAACCTTTCGGCAAGGACCACGCCTCGAGGGGCGGCTCCTATGACACCGGCAAACGTATCGCCCGGGATATCTTTGGCTGCGAACCCCCACATCCTATCGTCTATGAATGGATCATGCTGGGTAATGAAGGGGCGATGTCCTCATCCACCGGCGTGGTCGTATCCATTGCGGACATGCTCAAGGTCGTACCTCCTGAGGTCCTGAGATATCTGATCATCCGAACCAAGCCCGAAAAACACATCCGTTTTGACCCTGCACAGCCGCTGCTCACTCTTGTGGACCAGTATGAGAAACTCCATCATACAGGAGGCAACTCCGAATATGACAGGCGTGTAAAGGAACTTTCCCATGCAAGCAGCCTGTGCCATACTGACATCCCTTTCAAACACATGACTACCATCCACCAGGTAGCTCACGGAGATTTCAACAGAATATTGAAAATCGTAGAGCGAGCGGGTTACGATACCAAAAATACGGAATGCATAAAACAGCTCGCTGATAATGTGGGCAACTGGCTTGATATGTACGCTCCTCCATTCGCAAAATTCAGTGTTCAGGAAAAACTGCCCGAACTTGCAGCCACCCTTTCTGACAAACAACGAGCATTCCTGACAACCCTTGCCGATGCTCTGGAAGAAAGCGCAGAACTTGATGGATCTGATTATCACAATCTTGTCTATTCCGCAAAGGAAGAAGACGGCAGGCTGCACAGGGAGATGGAGAAAGTACTTGGTGAAGAATTTGCTATAGGCCCGAAGGATCTGTTCAAAGCCCTCTACATATCCCTGCTGGGCCAGGCTTCCGGTCCGAAAGCAGGGTGGTTTTTGTCCTCACTGGAAAAGGAATTCCTGATCAGGCGATTCAGGGAAGCCGCCGCGTACAGGCCCTGATATGGCCTGCGAACACTTCAGCGCCTGGGATGAGGAGTTCCGTCATGTCCGGTGGGCGGGACCCCTGGATATAGCCTCCCTGCAGGAGGAACTTGAAGGGGGCGAACTTATTCTGGATGCCGGCTGCGGCCACGGCAGGTATGCCATCTCCCTCTCGCGTGAATATATAGTGGCGGGCTGTGATGTCTCCCAGCGTGGCCTTTTGAGATTGCGGGAAAAGGCAGAATTGCCGTTATGCAGGGCAAGCATTACAGACCTTCCTTTCCCTGAGAACTCTTTTGACGTGGTACTGTGCCAGGGGGTACTCCAGCACCTGTTTGAGGCGGAAAGAAAACAGGCCGCAAACCAGATTATGCAAGTACTGAAACCGGGAGGAAAACTTATCTTCGAGGCTTTTGGCAGGGAGGATATGCGCTATGGAGGAGATGCCGTGGAGCAGCATACATTCCGGCGCAAAAACGGAATTATATACCACTATTTCATTATGGAAGAATTAGAGGATCTTTTTGATAAACTGGATATCAGTAAAAAAGAAAACAGAATGAATAAAAAGATATTCAGAGGCGAAGAATACACCCGCCATTCGATTTTCCTGGTGGCCCGCAAACCTTCAGAAGAATATGCCGAGCTGGTTGAGTAGAATTACCAGTAAGGCCCCGATTGGCCCGCCAATAGCACATGTCAGGATTACCACAGCCGAGTAAGCTATACCCAATCCGAAAAGGATGTTTGCTCCCACGATTATGGCAAGGCCGAGAATGGTGTTTACTATGAGGCTTTTTACGGTCTTGAGAGTCTTATAGATCATAAGGGCTACAATAATAGCTACAAGAACGAGAATTATTTCTGATCCTACCATACACGAAACTATGCAGCATAATTATATATTTGTTTCCAATGCAGGGGATTGTCTTTCATCCACGCTGGACTGGAAGGTCATTCCACCTGATCTTCACCGCTCACAAAGTCCAAAAACGACCGGATGAGGGCTTCGAGATCTTTTTCTTCACGGTAGGCATCCAGGAGGATCAGGTGGTTGGTGTTTCCCAGCAGCATTGCAGAAACTGTTGAACCCTCGCGGTAAACACATTGTACCGGAATACCGAGGTTCAGGGCAGAGCATACCTCATATCCAACACCTGTGGAGGCAAGAGAAACCTCCGCAACCATGCAGTCACAGCCATCAAGCAGATGCATATCCCTTTCAAAAATTTCGGATTCAGACATGCCTGCTTCGTTTTCTTCAACATGTGGATCAGCCACGTGCAGACTGGCCACATCGTGTCCTTCGTTTTCTATAATCTGTACCATTTGCTGATAAATCGGGAGGTTTTGCCTGCCTCCCCTGATAGAACCTGATAGGAATACTTTCATAGTACACCCCGATAGAAGTGACCAGTGGTATATTTTTTGCCTGCACGCATTTTCTTTGTAGTCGCCCTGCCATCCAGAACCTGCCTGTACAGGCCAACCAGACTGCCGATATCACCCGGTGATTCCCAGCGGGCTTCAATACGTATAGCAGAAACCCCTGTGGCAATCACGTCCTCCAGGTAATCAAGCATGCTCAATCCCCGGGAGTTAAGCAGGTGCATCCGGCAGTGTTCATCCGTTTTCAGGGGAAATGAATAGCCTTTCCTGTCGACCAGGACACTTTCCACCTTGTGACAGGAATCCGAACATCTAGAAGTGTGTGAAAGGGGGCAATATTCTGAGACCATTACCTCGAAGTTGCCTTCCGCGATGCATTCCAGACTGCTGCAACCGTCAGCTACCTGACCGAGTTCATCCAGAGTCAGTTCCACAGATGCAGTGACCCTTCGGGCCCCGAGGTTTTTCAGGAAACTACAGGAATGATGGTTGAAAACATTAAGCGGGGAGTCGATAACAAAAGGAATTTTCTTATCCGATGCCAGCCCGATCATCCCCATGTTGGCCACAAGCAGCCCACCGCATTCCCGTGCTTCTTCCAGCAGCCAGAAAAGATCTTTCATTTCCCCGTTTTTAATGATTCGCGGGGTGGAAAGATAAAGAGATGTTCCGTAACTCTGGCATTGTTCCTTAACTATAGCAATTTCATCAACCGAAGGCATGGGCAGTCCTGCGAAATATATCACATCTGCACCGGCAGCCACAGCAGCTTTTGCATCTTCAACCGAAGATACAGCCACACAGAGCAAGGGGGTTGTATTGGATGCAGCACTACTATCCACCGACTCAAGGGAAGGTTTGCTGCATTCCCGATGATATTGTTCAGTTCGTTTTTTTCGCAGAAGGTCCACAGCATCAGTGCGCAGCTCATTCAGTACACCGACAGGAACGAAAATCCCTTCATCCATTTCTATAGATATAGAGGAGGGAACAAAAGCCGTATTACCCAGTTTTGCCAGCTGTTTGCGCAACTGTTTTTCAGAGGCTGCTTTTCCTTTGGCCGCCTCGACCACATAGTCAGAATGCAGGGATATGGAATTGTAATCCCTATCCTTCACTGACAGACTTAGAGGATGACCAAAACGTGCTTCCAGATGCATAACGACCGGAATTTTACGTTGTGGTGCAGGAGAGGTATAGGTCTGTTGCAACTGTTTTATCTGGCGGCTGTCAAGGGTACGGTAAAGGATATCCCCCTCCCGCAGGCGTCCGGAGAAAGGAATCTCTATCGTATCCCCGGCTGATGCGCTCTTTTCCTGCCTGCCTGCCCGATAGATCACACCTATTTTCTCACCGTCACCTGCTTTTGAAACAATCCCGTCGCCTACAGCCAGGTCTTCCTCAAGGAAAACTACAGCACGATCCATGTACCTGCCCATTTCCACAATTGTCCCAATGGGAATGCCTCGATTACCTGGTGAGACGGCACCCATCATGTCCCGGGTACTTCCTTCAAGATAGGCTGAGGTGAACCCCCGATTGAAAAGTTGTTCAAGATAACGTATCTCTGATTCGGCCACATGGAACTTTGTGGGGTCTGCAAAATAACGGTCGATAAGCTTGCGATAGATGGAAACCACACCCCCTACATATTCGGGTCTTTTCATCCTGCCCTCTATTTTGAAAGAATCCACACCCGCTGCTACCAGCTCCGGAATCAGACGGGCTGCACACAGGTCTTTGGGACTTAGCAGGTAGCCTGCTGCAACAATTTCATTATCACAACTAAGCGAATACTGCCTGCGACAGGGCTGGGCGCAGTAGCCTCTATTGCCGCTCCTTCCCCCAATCATGCTACTCATAAGACACTGCCCGGAATACGAGATACAGAGAGCTCCGTGCACGAAAACCTCGAGTTCCATATCCGTGTTATCATTCAGGGCAGCAATCTCTTCCAGACTCATCTCGCGGGAAAGGACCACACGTTTTATCCCGTATTGTTCCAGCAATTTCACTGACTCAGTGTTGTGTACTGTCATCTGGGTACTGGCATGAACGGGTAGTTGGGGGAGGTGGCTACGGCAGGCGGCAAGCAGGCCGACATCCTGTACGATGACAGCATCCACGCCCATATTGCATAATTCAGTCAAAAAATCAATTGCCTGCGAAAATTCACTGTCCTTTATCAGGGTATTTACGGTCACATAGATCCTGACCCCGTAAAGATGGGTATAATCAATCGCTTCTTCGAGATTGTTAGCCGGGAAATTATCTGCATAACCACGTGCACTGAAGGCCGAACCTCCGAAATAGACTGCATCAGCCCCGTTCTGAACCGCAGCCACCAGAGAATTGTAGTCGCCTGCAGGAGCAAGAAGTTCTGGTTTTTTATTCATTGTCTGATGTGCATATGAACGGGCGATATATAAAAGCTGCCGGGTAAAAAAGAAAAGAGGGAAAGCAGTTCAATCCTGCTTCCTGACAATATAGTGTATTACAATGTACAGGGCTACTAAAAGAACAACGAGGTTATAAGCGGCCCTGAATATCGGCACATACTGGTATTCAAACCATGTACGGATAATATTTTCCAGGGCAAAATATAGCCTGAATACCGATAGCAGAATCAAAAGCATCAGTATTGCAAAACTCGCCTGTCTGAAATAGTACACCAGGTCTTTCCTGTTATCAGTAATTTCCTCACTCATCCTTATTCCTCCTTGCCACGAAATACACCATACAAAGCATCATCAAAGCACCAAATATTTCAAAACCAGGTGTACCTGGCTCCTCAGTCGGATATTCTGATGCTGATTCTTCTTCCACGGGAGCCTCACCGAATCCCTCCACAACGAAATCCCCGGAATCGATATTCTTTGTCTGCAACCGCTTGTCCTTATCGATTTCCTTCTCAGGATTCAGCTGGACATAATCCACTCCCTGCCTGACAATGGTGTCATCTTCCCAGAGAATTACCTCCACTGCGTAATTGTAATTGTCAGGGACACTAAGATTGACCGAGCGGATCACAGTTTCATCCGGTTCAAACGTACCAGTATCAGTCCACGCCTTATCAGCAATCAGGCTGGCATCCATTTCCCTGGCTTTGACCAGCATCCGGTAATTTTCATTTTCACCAACCCCCTCGTTTGTGAGATAGATATCATTCTGGATTAGCACTTTTTTCTCAGCAACTTCCCTTATCATGAAATCCATTTCACTGATTTCAACACCCGGAGTTTCCAGACTTCCCTGCAAATCCTCAATATTATTCAGAGTGATCTGTCTGCCTGATTTCCGGGAGCCATCCTCAAAAACCAGTGCAACCACACGGTAACCATCCTTTTTAGGAAGGTTTACGGGTACAGTGACCTTCCGTGTGGATTCAGCAGGAATATTGCCAATGGGATTTTCTTTTTCTATTTCAAGCAGCCCGGTACGGGTACTATAAGCCTTCAGGACCAGGGTCGTATTATTATTGCTGGCAGTCTCCCCATAATTTTCAACATACATCGTGACATTGAGATCGACAAAAGCACTCCTGACATCCTTTGCCATGACGTCAATATTGATTATTTGCAACTGGCTTTCCTCTTCAAAAGAGCGAAGACAGCCACTTGTTGATACAAGGGATATCATCACCAGCAACAAACAGAACAACTTCGCTGCACTCTTTATATTTTTCACAATGATGCACCCAAGAGTAAATAGGTTCACGACTATATAATATTTATTAGAGATTGTTTTGAACTACTCCACGCTTATGCATGGAGATTCCCACGAGTTGTTATATCATTCATTGGATGTATTTGGGATACATCAAATGTCAATAACCCTGTTTGTCGTAGATTATGAGCAAAATGCTCATAGCCTGTCCAAACGGCATAATTGGATAGGTAACGTATCATGATATTGATAGCACTATTTCTATCTCTATCAATAACGTTACCACAATCACATGTCATATCACGTCTATATAATGGCATATCATGTTGTTTTCCACAAACATAACATATTTTTGACGTGTAACTTTCATCAATTTTAACTACTTTTTTACCTATAAGTTCTGCTTTATAGGTGAGAAATTCGATGAAACGTGATAAATAACCGTTATTTTGTGTAGAACGATTCAACGTTTTGTTTTTTGAAGTCCCCATGTTTTTAACGCTAAGTTTACCTACAATAATTGTATTGGCTCTTGTATTTTCTACCATTTTTTTGGTGGTTTTGTGTTGCCAATCTTTTATCTGATTGTTTTTCTTACTTACCATAGTACGAATAGTTTTGTTTAATTTATGCCATTTTTTACTGTATTTTTTACAATGGTCACGTCTTGATTGAACTGCACTGATTTTAGAATCCCAATATAAATCATATCGTGGATTGTTTATTTCAAAAAATTTCCCTTTATCATTTATCGCAGTAATCGTTTTGGTAATCCCTAAATCAATGGCTTGAAAATGATTATTTTGAACATAAGGTACATTGATTTCAGGTTCATACGTAATAGTAACAAAGAAATCTCCATTACCCTTTTTATCTTCATTGAATATTTCGATTTGTTTAATCTTCAAATTTGATATGTCTTGTTTAATATCAATTATCAAATCATCATTATTTATTTTATGTGAGAATTTAATTATATTTCCAATTACTTTGAAACCACTCTGATTATATGTTATTGTAAAAAAATATTTGCGACTTCTAAATTTAGGTGGTCTTGCTTTTTTATCTCCATTTTTCCGAAGACCAAAGAATGATTTGTAATTGGCATCTAATTTACGCAAAACCATCTGACATGTTTTAGAATAAAGGATCTCTATAATAGGATATTCTTTTTTTATTTGTGGTAAATCATTCTGCTGTTTTGTATATGAAATGGATTTTTTATCATTTTTCCATGAGTCTTTTCTTTCGGATAATGCAATGTTATAAAGATATGTACATGCATTGGATAACTCCCAAAGCATATTCTTTTGTAATTCAGTTGGATGAATTTTGTATTTTTTTGTTAATTGCATTATTTCCCCTGATTATCAACATATCTTTTCAAAACATCCAGCGTAACCTGTCCGGTTGTAGCCAAAAAATATGACCTTGACCAAAAAGCATCTTTCCATAATTTCTCTTTTACTTCTGGAAAATTCCTTCTAATCTCTCTTGATGAAATTGTTTTAATTGAATTGATGTATTTAGGTATATCTAATGTTTGTTTTGCTTTGAATATCACGTGAAAATGGTCTTTATCACATTCAATATTTAGAATTTCCACTTCAAAGTTTGTACTTATATTATATACTATTTTTTTCAAACAATCGACTACAAGAGGATTCCCCAAAGCATCTCTTCTATATTTTACACATTGTACAAAATGATATTGCAGTGAATAAACAGAATGACTACCTGTATCCAGTTTAACAACTATAGATAGTTTATGCAATTATATTATTATAGCACGGCTTTCATCCCCCACCTTACGGAGGAGGACTTCCCGCCTGTTGAGTTAAAATCAGGATGTATCGAGATGTCAACAACTTTCCAACATCGTTCCAGTAAGAAGAAAATGAGGGCAAAGGGGTATGGAATCAATAAAAAGGAATCGTATTAAGGGTATTAGTATGCAATTTTGCCAAGTATGTCAAAGTCATCTATGCTATACAAATGATATATTCTACAAAGTCACTTTTCATTATTGCAGATCATACAGTTGGAGAATATGGTCACAATAGTTATATGGATTGAGAAACATTTTTGCAATGTCACATTATCATAATGTGAAAAGGGGGCCAAACTGAATTTGCAGAGTCGGCTTGGACCCCAAAACGCCCTAAGGCAAGGTTATTGTTAACTTTGATACTGTATAAGGTTTGCGGATCTTGCCTCAGAAGTAATTTGAAGTGAGGTAAAGAAAGAAATGAAAATAAATATGAAATCCGGGATTGGTTCACTACTTGCAGCAATATTGCTTGTGAGTGTGATGGCCATTCCAGCAATGAGTTCAAACAACAGCCAAGCAATTGAGAAGGAAAATGACATTGTTTATACTGAAGCAGAATTACAGTCTTTATACGATAAATATGATATCACGGAAAATGATCTCAAATTTGCAAAAGGTGAGTTGCCTAATTTTTTGGAAGGAACGATTCTGTGCAGTGATAAAAAAGTAGTCGTTACTGAAGACGGAAAACCGCTTGAGAATATGAAGCAAGGCATAGATTACGATATTATATTAACGGAACCTGAAATGCTTGGCATCATTGAAAAAGCGAAAAAAGACTATATTGAAAAATATGGTGTTGATCCAGAGAATCCAAAGATAGATATTGTGAATGATATAGCAATTCCAACTGAAGAAGTGGAAATACTTGTCAAAAATTATTCTATTGAACTAACTGGTTCTCCCATATCATCAATCATTGAAGAAAAGATGCTACGTGTATCTTTTAATCCCAAAGCAGTAGATGACAATGTATATGTGCATATATATCCAGCAGCAGACAATAACCATGAACCAAGTCAATCTTACGTTTCTGACTCCATAGACGCAAGTGGTAGATTTGAAGACTCTGGAAGTAATGTATACACGGTGTGGCATTACAACTGCTGGGACGCGAGTGATATTTCTCCAACAGATAGTTCATCAGCTGCTCTTTCCGATTTAAGACAGGATAGTGCATATATCAGAGACAGTTCCAACGATATTGTTCTTGGATGGGTGGATTACCTTGATAATAATGGCAGAGCATACATAGATGGGCCATACAGTGTTTGTGCAGTATCCGCTTCAGGAGTGGATTGGCCTCATGACAGCATTGTGCAGCATGAAATCTCACACAACTTTGGAGCCTTAGATCAAGGATGGTATGTATATGAACACCCGAAATGTATAATGAACTATATGTGGGCATATTCTGGGACGAACATTTGGTGTTCAGATTGTGAAGATGACGTCCAGTATGGAATAGACCATTAAATAAAGCATCATTAGGCTCTGTAGATAATCTACAGGGTCTTATGATAATTTTAGAAGATCAATTATGCCAACCCAAAAAAAAATAATAGCAGGTGGTTTGATTTGCCTAGTTTTACTCCTGATAGTTACCCTTGCCCCATTGATATTTATAAAAACAGAACCGCTTTATATTGTAGAGAACCATGACGAATATCCTCACAATGCAACTATAACAGTAACTGGCTATAATGGAGAATACACGGAAGTAACAAACTACCAGCTTGACCCCGGACAATCTGCTAGTGGTGAGAAACCAGACTATCTTTTACTGAAATGGTCAATCCCGTTTGTCTCCACCGGAGACTACAGCTATTACATCGAAGCTGAAAACATGTCTGCAACCTATAATTCAACTCCGCATCTCGTAAACGTCGTGATTTTTGAACTTGTCAATGAAAGCGAAAAGTTGAATATCTCAGTCATGGAGTCCTCATAATTGCATACGTTTCAGAATGATATCACAGATTAAAAATGCAGAACTCCTATCAAGTACCGGATAGTGTTTTGTGAAAGGACAAATATGACAAGACAATCCATCGTAATGGACAACGGACATAAAATCAGTTACTAGACCTACGGAACGGGGAGAATACAATCATATTCCTTCACAGCCTTCTGGGAAGCTCCTAGATGTTATACGGAAAATCCGGAGACTAGTAGGTGTTCCTACGGTGTATGAGGACTCAATACTGAAGCATTATACGATGGAAAAACCAGTTGCTTTACACCATATTGTTCCAGCAATTTCACTGACTCAGTGTTGTGTACTATCATCTGGGTACTGGCATGAACGGGCACTTGCGGGAGATGGCTACGGCAGGAGGAAAGGGGAAAGGGGTATGGAATCAATAAAAAGGAATCGTATTAAGGATATTAGTATACAATTTTGCCAAGTATGTCAAACCATCTATGCTATACAAATGATATATTCTACAAAGTCACTTTTTATTAGTGCAGATTATACAGTTGGAGAATATGGTCACAATAGTTATATAGAGTGACAAACAATTTTCCAATGTCACATTATCATAATGTGAAAAGGGGGCCAAACTGAATTTGCAGAGTCGGCTTGGACCCCAAAACGCCCTGAGGCAAGATTGTTGTTGGCTTTGATACAGTTTAAGGTTTGCGGGTCTTGCCTCAGGAGTAAATTAAAAGGAGGTGAAGAAAGAAATGAACAAAACAATAAATCGAACAATGGTAGTATCACTGGTTATCATGTTGATGATACTATTTGCAGGGGTGGGAAGTGCAAACTCAGATTCTGCCTCTATAACAGAGAAAGAAAGACTTGAACTTGCAAATAAATTGTGGGGTACAGATATTACATATGGAGAGTATATTGAACAGTTGTTCCCTGAAGCTTATGATTAAATCTCCAGATGCAACAACAGAGTCATATTATGACATGGAAGTATCTTGGATAAATCCTGCTGCAGAAGGGCCTGATTCTAAACAAACATTCACAGCTACCACTGGACTAACACGAAGTGTTTACTTCGGGGTCGTAAATTCTGAGTTGGACCATGATGGTTCAGAAATTACGTACAAAACCTGGCAACGAATGGTGTTACCTACCCCATATACAAGGATACCAAGTATGTCTGTTCTCACATATTTATGGCGTGATGATGGGGAAGAAGAGACCGTTGGTATTGAATTTGAGTCCGAAAACAATGTTTACGAACTTGAAGCAGAGGATACTTATGATTATTCATCTTCAGCATATTATCGTGTAATTGGCCAGTATTCTGGAGTTTATCCATCAGGCGTTACACAACCAAGTTACAATGGAATATGTTCCACTGACTGGGAATACGTAAGTTGAAAATAATTTCTGAGGTAGATGACTCCTTCTTTTTAATTCTGCAATCAGGAGTCATCCTAATACTAAAAATCAGAACTTATACCAGATTTACTTATAAATATTTTTATTGAATTCTCTGAAATACTGCTGCTGTTAACATGTATATATTAATTG
>Ga0182234_10045_pt1 | contig 67842 bp, 56 predicted proteins | sample hydfratesGB_TM_A_FD_145595 | JGI IMG/M metagenome (GOLD analysis project Ga0182234, IMG submission 145595) | Subsurface microbial communities from deep shales in Ohio, USA - hydraulic fracturing test GB_TM_A | ecosystem: Environmental > Aquatic > Deep subsurface > Shale gas/oil reservoir >...
TAGAATTAAAAGACATTATGATTTCCTCCTTTTGGCTTTGTGGTATTTTTAGTATCTCTAACTATATTATACCATATCTTAAGGAGGAAATCACCAAAAATTTATGTCATGAGCCCTGTCATTTAGGACCTTAGACATTATACAAACGACTAAAAACTTAATTTATCAAGGAGGTAATTATTGATGGCAGAAATGACAGAAGAGAAATTAGCTGAATATTTAGAGCCAGTAAAAGAAATTTTGTCGCGTTATGAAAAAAAAGAAAGATATTTAATTCCAGTTTTACAGGAAGCTCAGGAAGAATATGGATACTTACCGGAAGAGGTAATGAAGGAAATTGCACTGGGTTTAAATCTTTCTTTAAGTCAGGTTTATGGTGTTGTAACCTTTTACAGTCAGTTCCACCAGGAACCTCGAGGTAATAATATAATCCGAGTTTGTATGGGTACAGCCTGTCACGTTAGAGGTGGGGATGGTATCCTGAAAGCAATAAGGGATGAACTGGGCATAGATGCCGGAGAAACTACAGATGACTTAGAATTTACACTTGAGTCTGTAGCCTGTATTGGTGCCTGTGGTCTGGCACCGGTTATAATGATTAATGATGATACTCATGGTCGTTTGACTCCCGAAAAGGTTCCCGAAATTCTGGCAAAGTACCAGTAAAATGAGGGAACTATCTCTTCATATTTTAGATATTATAGAAAATTCCCGAAGAGCAGAAGCTGATTTAATTAAAATAAAGATTGAAGAAAAAAAAGATTCCAATCTACTTAGGATAGTGATCGAAGATAATGGTAATGGAATTGCCCCAGAAAAAATAGAAAAGATTACTGATCCTTTTATCACTTCTCGAACTACAAGAAATGTTGGACTTGGACTTTCTTTATTTAAATCAGCAGCAGAAAGCTGTGCGGGTGACTTTAATATTGAATCTGAAATTAATGAGGGAACTCTGGTAATAGCTGAGTTTAAGTATGATCATATAGATCGAGCGCCATTGGGAGATATAACAACGACAATTAGTAATTTTATTGCTGCAAGTGGTGACCAGGTAGATCTTGTTTATCAGCATTGTTATAACGAAAATAGTTTTAAATTTGACAGCAGAGAAATTAAAGCTGAATTGGAAGATCTTTCAATTCAGTCCCGGCAGATAATTGCCTGGATTAGAGAATATATTGGAGAAAATTTAGCAGAAATTCGCGGAGGTGAAGCTTTTTAATGAAATCTTTAGCTGAGTTAAAAGAGTTGAGAAATAAAGTTCAAAAAGAAATGAAAAAGCGTGATCAGGGAACAAGAGCTGAAATTATAGTTGGTATGGGAACCTGTGGTATTGCAGCAGGTGCCAGAGACATTTTAAAGGCTGTGCTGGCAGAAGTTGAAAAACGTGATCTTGATGTTAGAGTAACTCAGACCGGCTGTATTGGAATGTGTGAAAAAGAGCCTTTAATTGATGTTAAGCTTCCTGGTAAAGAGAGAATTACTTATGGTAATTTAAGTGAAGCTGATGTGCAAAAAATTATTACAGAACATGTAGTCAATGGCAATATAGTTAGTGATTTGGTAATCGCCAGACACAAATCAGAATAATAAGGAGGCACTTGTAAATGAAGGATTCTATTTATCGTTCCCATGTTTTAATTTGTACAGGAACAGGATGTGTATCATCTGGAGCTAAAACTTTGAAAGAATCGTTAGAAGAAGAATTAGCTGCAAATGATTTAAGTGGAGAAATAAAAATTGTAGAAACTGGTTGTCATGGATTTTGTGAAAAAGGGCCAATAATGATAGTTTATCCTGAAGGTGTGTTTTACTGTGAGGTTCAGGCAGAAGATGTGGAAGAAATAGTAGAAGAACATTTATTAAAAGGAAGAACAGTAGAAAGACTGCTTTTTAAAGAGCCAATGACCGAAGAGCAAATTCCTTCCTATCAGGATATAGATTTTTATAAAAAGCAGCAGCGAATTGCACTTGCCAATTGTGGTAAGATTGATCCGGAAGATATTAATGAATATATTGCTCTGGGAGGATATGAAGCAGCAGGTAAAGTTTTAACAGAAATGGAGCCTCAGGAAGTTGTTGATACTATCAAAGATTCTGGTCTTCGTGGCCGTGGTGGTGGTGGATTTCCAACAGGTTTAAAATGGCAGTTTGCCAAAAATTCTGAGAGTGATAAAAAGTATGTTATCTGTAATGCTGATGAAGGAGATCCAGGTGCCTTTATGGACCGCAGTATTTTAGAAGGAGATCCTCACAGAATTATAGAAGGTATGCTGGTTGGTGCCTATGCAATTGGCGCTGATGAGGGATATGTTTACGTTCGAGCTGAATATCCACTGGCAATTAAGAGGCTGGAAAAAGCTATTGAGGATGCCGAAGAATATGGGTTATTAGGAGAAGATATTTTTAGCAGTGGATTTGATTTTAAACTTCATATTAAAAAAGGTGCTGGAGCCTTTGTTTGTGGAGAAGAAACTGCTCTAATGAATTCAATTGAAGGTAAAAGAGGAATGCCTACTCCCAGACCACCTTATCCAGCAGTAAGAGGTTTATGGGGTAAACCAACTAATATCAATAATGTAGAAACCTATGCAAATATTCCCTATATTATTAATGAGGGTGCAGAAAACTTTTCTGCAATTGGTACAGAAGGTAGTTCTGGAACAAAAGTATTTGCTTTAACTGGAAAGATTAATAATACAGGTTTAGTGGAAGTTCCAATGGGGACTACTTTAAGAGAGGTTATTTTCGAAATTGGCGGTGGGCTTGGTAATGGCAAAAAATTCAAAGCCGTACAGACCGGTGGACCGTCTGGTGGATGTCTGCCTGAAGATTATTTAGATTTACCAATTGATTATGATTCACTTTTGGATGCTGGAACCATGATGGGCTCTGGCGGAATGGTAGTTATGGATGAGGACTCCTGTATGGTGGATGTAGCAAGATTTTTCTTAAACTTTACTCAGAGTGAATCCTGTGGTAAATGTACTCCCTGTCGTGAGGGTACAAAAAGAATGTTAGAAATTTTAAACAGAATCACTGACGGTGAGGGTAAAGATGGAGATATTGAATTATTATTAGAATTAGGAGAACATATTAAGAGCACCTCTTTATGTGGTCTTGGTCAGTCTGCTCCCAATCCTGTTTTAAGTACAATTAGATATTTCCGGGATGAGTATGAAGCACATATTCATGATAGTGACTGTCCTGCAGGAGTATGTACGGAATTAGCCAGTGCCTATGTAATTGATGAGGAAGCCTGTATAGGCTGTGGAAAATGCGCTAAAGTTTGTCCTGTAGATGCAATTAGTGGGGAAATTAAGAATCCATTTACTATAGATCCTGAAGTTTGTATAGCCTGTGGAGCCTGTGAGCCAGAATGTCCTGTAGACGCAATTTCACAGGGATAATCTCTTATAATAGGAGGAAAATTAATGAGCAAAGTAAAGTTAACAATAGATAGTCAAACTGTTGAAGTTGAAGAAGATAGTTCACTTTTAGAAGCTGCCAAAGAGATTGGGATTGATATACCTGTACTGTGTTATCATCCTGATTTAAGTTTGCACGGTGCCTGTCGGGTTTGTGTAGTAGAAGATGAGGAAAGTGGCCGTTTATTAGCGTCCTGTGCTACCCCGGTTACAGAGGGAATGAAGATTAATACCCGCAGTATGAAGGCCAGAAAGGCAAGACGTAAAAATGTAGAGTTATTACTTGCAAATCATCCTAATGATTGCCTGGGTTGTGATCGTAATGGTCACTGCGAATTACAGGATCTAACTTATGAACTGGGAATTAGATCTGAAGATGTGGCAAGATTTGCTGGAGAAAAAAGTGAATACGAACTGGATACAACCGGGCCGGCTTTAAAAAGAGATCCAAATAAATGTATTCTCTGTGGTCGCTGTGTTCGTATTTGTGAAGAAGTTCAGGGGGTGTCAGCCTTACAGTTTACTCAGCGTGGTTTTGATTCCATAGTAACTACGGCTTTTGATCTGCCTCAGGCAGAAATTAACTGTGTTAATTGTGGTCAGTGTGCAACTGTTTGTCCAGTAGGAGCAATTACTGAACTGAGTGAAATTGATAAAGTATGGGCAGCATTAGAAGATGATGAAAAACATGTTTTAGTTCAGACTGCGCCATCAGTTCAGGCTACTTTAGGTGAAGAATTTGGTATGGAGCCGGGAACAGTTGTAACAGGTCAGATGGTGGCTGCCTTGAGAAGGCTTGGTTTTGATCAGGTATTTTCAACAGATTTTGCAGCTGATTTAACTATTTTAGAAGAAGGAAATGAATTCTTAAAGAAACTTAATGGAGAAGGAGAATTACCTCATATTACTTCCTGCTGTCCGGGGTGGGTTAAAGGAGCTGAACATAACTTCCCTGATCTTTTAAAACATTTATCATCTGCTAAATCACCAATGCAGATGTTCTCTGCTCTAAGTAAAACTTACTATCCTGAGCAGACCGGAGTTGATCCAGCAACAATTTATACTGTAGCAGTTATGCCCTGTACTGCTAAAAAGTTTGAAAAAGATAGAGAAGAAATTAATGGTTCAGACTTTAAAGATACAGATGCAGTTTTAACTACTCGAGAATTTGCCCGGATGATTAAAGAGATGGGAATTAATTTTAATTCATTACCAGAAGAAGATTTTGATGAATTAATGGGTGAATCAACAGGTGCTGGAACTATTTTTGGTACAACTGGTGGTGTAACTGAGGCTGCAGTTAGAACAGTAAAAGAAAAATTAACAGGTGAGCCTCTAGAAAGATTAAACTTAGGTTTTAGAGGGATAAATCAGGCAGAAGTAAGAATCGGAGACCGCCTGGTTAAAGTTGGAATTGCAAATGGCTTTGCCAATGCTCAAAAACTACTGGAAAGAGTTAGAGCTGGAGAGTGTGAATTAGATTTTATTGAAATAATGGCCTGTCCTCATGGTTGTGTTGGTGGTGGAGGTCAACCTCGACCTGCAACAAATGAAAAGAAAGATAAAAGAGCTCAGGGACTTGCTAATATTGATGACAGCAGTAAAATAAGGAAATCTCATGAGAATCCTCAAATATTAAAGTTATATGAGGAATTTTTAGGGGAACCTTTAGGAGGAGAATCACATCATCTGCTGCACACTAAGTATAAAGCTAGACCAAAAAATTAATAGTTTAAATTAAGTGTTTTATTTAAATTAATAACTTTAAAAATCCGTTCTGGTTAAATTACATCAGAACGGGTTTTTTGCTTATTGATAGCAATTACTGTATCTAATTGATTATCTTGACAACAAAACTTAAGTTGAGTATAATTAAAAGTAGAGTCAATATTCACAAAATTCAAATCTCGGCTAAAATGATATTAAATTATTCGTACTCAGTCGGGGTGTAAGCAGAGGAGGGAATTAACTTAAAGTATCTGAGTGATTTTTAAAATAACAGGGAGGTTGATTTAATTGAAAAAAGTATTTTCTCAATTACAGCGTATTGGTAAATCTCTGATGCTGCCAATCGCAGTCTTGCCTGCAGCTGCTTTACTACTAAGATTAGGTGCAGGGGATGTCTTTGATATTCCATTTGTTATGGCTGCTGGTTCTGCAATTTTTGATAATCTGGCCTTATTATTTGGTATTGGTGTTGCAGTAGGAATTGCTTTTGACAGTTCTGGTTCAGCAGGTCTGGCTGGAGCAGTTGGATATCTTGTAATTACTAATGGTACTCAGGCTATTAATTCTGATATTAATATGGGTGTTTTAGCCGGTATTATAGGTGGACTAACTGCGGGAGCCTTATACAATCGCTATCATGATATTCAATTACCTGATTTTTTAGGTTTCTTTGGTGGCCGCCGTTTTGTTCCAATAGTAACTGGGGCTGCCGGGGTTGTTTTGGCCGGAATATTTGGCTTTATCTGGCCCCCCATTCAGGATGCTATTCAAATGGCTGGACAGTGGATTATTGATGCTGGTGCAATTGGTGTATTTGTATATGGTTTCTTAAACAGGCTATTGATACCTGTTGGTTTGCATCATGTTATTAATAGTTTTATCTGGTTTGTGTTTGGAGAATTTACAACTTCAGCTGGAGAAGTTGTAACTGGAGATTTATCCAGATTTTTTGCCGGAGATCCATCCGCCGGATTCTTTATGTCTGGATTTTTTCCTATTTTTATGTTTGGTCTGCCAGCAGCAGCATTAGCAATGTATCACGCAGCTAAACCGGAAAATAAAAAAGCAGTTTCCGGTATTTTCTTAAGTGTTGCTCTTACTTCATTTTTAACAGGAATTACAGAACCGATTGAATTTTCATTTATGTTTTTAGCTCCTGCTTTATATGTTATTCATGCAGGTCTAACTGGTCTATCTTTAGTCACAACATATATACTGGGAATTAAACACGGTTTTGGATTTTCTGCAGGAGCAATTGATTATTTCTTAAATTATGGACTTGCGACTCGGCCTCTGTTAATAATACCAATTGGTCTGGTGGTTTTTGCCATCTATTATTTCCTTTTCCGTTTTGTAATAGAAAAATTTGATATTGCCACTCCAGGACGTCTTGATGCAGATGTTGATCGAGGAACCGAAATGAGTGTAATGCCCGAAACTCAACAGAAAAAATCAGGAGGGAAAAGTAAATCAAAAAACAAACCAAGAGCTTATATAGAAGCTCTTGGTGGAGAAGATAACATAAAGAAAGTTGAAGCCTGTATTACTCGACTTCGTTTAGAGTTAAGAGATACGGAAAAAATAGATGAGCAGACTTTGCAGCAGCTTGGCGCAACCGGTGTTTTAAAAGCGAATAAGAATAATGCTCAGGTTGTAGTTGGAACAAAGGCGGAAATGATTGCTGATGACATAAATCAGGAATTAAAAGTGATGCGGGAATAAAATAAATTAATTTATTAATTAAAGCCGGAGTCTTTGCTCCGGCTTTAAATCTATAATAACTCAAAATATTTAGAAAGAGGGGATTAAAATGTCCAAACGACTTTTAAGTTCAAATAGTTCCGAGCTTTTAAGTTACAATAAAGAAGAACTGCTGCAGTCTATAAAATTATCAGAAGGTAGAACTATTATCTCAGAGGTTATTGGTGAGGAGTCATTATTTAGAGATGTGAGTAATGCCGAGATAGCAGCAGCTTTTGGAGCAGATATTTTACTTTTAAACTTATTTGATTTAAATAAACCCTATTTTAAAAATATTAAGCAGGGAAGTTCTAAAGAAATAGTAACTACCATAAAAAAATTATGTGGAAGACCTCTGGGTATCAATCTGGAACCAGTAAATAAGGGAGATAATCAGAAGGATGATTTTATAGAATTAAGTTCTGGACGAAAAGCAAGTTTGAAAAATATTGAGCTAGCAGTTAAAGCAGGTTTTAATATGATTACTTTTACCGGCAATCCATCAGTTGGGGTTAGCAATCAGGCAATAATTGAAGCGGTTAAAATAGCAGATCAAAATTTTGGTGACCAGATAATAATAACTGCTGGTAAAATGCATATGGCAGGTATAGATGAGGAATATCTGGCTGCAAAATATATAGATTCATTAATTTCAGCCGGTACAGATATAATTTTACTTCCTGCTGTGGGGACAGTACCCGGAATCGATTTGAATTCATTAAAAGAAATAATAAGATTGGTTCATAACAGAGGGAAATTGGCTTTGACAGCAATTGGTACTTCTCAGGAAAGTTCAGATGCAGAGACAATTAGAGAAATTGCACTAATGAGTAAAATGGCTGGAGCTGATATCCAGCATATTGGTGATGCAGCTTACGGAGGAATAGCGCTACCAGAAAATATACTGACTTTATCCAAGACAATTAGGGGAAAACGTCACAGTTATCGCAGGATGGCTCTATCGATCAATCGTTAAAAAGATAAGTAAAGAGTGTATATATTGTTATCTAATAAATATTTACGAAATCGATTTACTTTTATTTTCAAAAAAACTTGAAAAAGTTCATAAATACTGTTATTATTAAAGAAATGAATAATTTAAAGAGTGTAACTGTTAAATCAGGCATAATCTGGGGAAGGATATCTTAACTTTTTGGAGAGGAAGCTATCTTTTTCTGGATTTTTTTATTAACAGTATAGCTAAAAGATAGAAATTGTTTTTGTGTTTTAGGTTTACCATTTTTATTTTACCGATGTCCTGCAATTTTGAGGAGGTTTTTATGGCTGCAGTTGAGAAACTTAAAATAAAAAAGATCTTTAATAATAATGTAATTCTGGCAGAAGAAATTTCTTCAAAAAGAGAGCTTATCTTAATCGGTAGAGGGATCGGGTTTTCCAGAAAAACTGGTGATGATTTTTTGAAATCAGAACTTGAAATTGATAAAGAATTTGCCCCAATTGAAGGAGAAAAAAGAGAAAATTATATTCAACTGTTAGAAGAAATAGATAGTCAGGTTATTGGAATAACTGAGGAAATAATTGCAATGGTCAGCTCTAAATTAAATGAAGAGCTGGATCAGCATATCAGAATTGGTCTGGCTGATCATATTGCTTTTTCTCTAAAAAGAATTAAAGATGGGATAGAAGTCACCAATCCTTTTTTAGCTGAAACAAGGACATTATATAATCAGGAATACAGACTGGCGGAAAAAGCAGTGCAAATGATTGCTAATAGATTTGAGCTGGATATTCCTGAAAGCGAAGTCGGATTTATTACTCTGCATATTCATGGAGCCAGAAATGAAAGAGGAGTTTCTAAAACTTTAAAAAACACCTCTTTAATTAAAGAGCTGGTAACAGAGGTAGAAAATGAACTGGGTCAAAAATTAAGTTATGAAAGTCTCAATTATGCTAGATTAGTTAACCATCTCCGTTTTGCACTTGAAAGAATAGAAACTGATGTCTCAAATCCCAATCCACTTTTAAAAAATATTAAGGAAAATTTTGATTTTTCCTTTAAAGTTGCTGTAAAACTTGCTAAAATAATAGAAGACAAGTTTAATTGTCAGGTACCGGAAAGTGAAAAAGGATATCTGGCTCTGCATTTGCATCGATTAAAAAGAGATTTAAATAACTCTCAATAGATATTAATAATTTAACTGGCGTGTTACTGTTCAATCAGGCAAAAGCCGATTAGATACTGAGACCATTTTATTGGTTTCGGACTATCTGATCGGCTTTTTTGCTTTTATATATATTTCATCTATAATACTTATAATTTTAAAAGGGAGGAAATTTTTTTAATGAAAGGTTTTAAGAAATTACAAAAAATAGGTAAGGCACTAATGACACCAGTTTCTGTTTTGCCTGCTGCAGGTATTTTAGTTGCTTTAGGTAGAATGCTTCAGGAACAGAATGGTCTGGCTGTTGATATTGGAGAGGTAATGTTTAGTAGTGGAATTGCAATTTTTGAGCATTTACCACTGATTTTTGCTCTGGGCGTGGCTATAGGTTTTGCTGGAGATGCTGTAGCAGCTCTTGCAGCTGGAGTAGGATTTACAGTTTATGCCAAAGTGCTCACTGTTATGGCTGGAATAATTAATATTTCCGAAAGAACGGGTGGCAGTATTGAGGCAATTAATACAGGAGTTTTTGGTGGTATAGTTGTGGGAGTTATTGCTGCACAAATGTATAAAAAGTTTCATAGTACTGAGCTGCCTCCATATCTAGGATTTTTTGCCGGGAAAAGATTGGTTCCAATAGTAACTGCGGCAGGTTCTGTGCTGGCAGGAGTTGCTCTATCTTTTGTCTGGCCCCCAATTCAGATTCAAATTAATCAATTTGCCCGTTTTGCAATGAATTCCCCAATAGGGCCAGCATTATATGCTGCTGGTAAGAGAGCTTTAATACCTGTTGGTTTACATCATGTTTATTATCCACCTTTTTTATATGAATTTGGACGTTATACTACAGAAGCAGGCCAGGTATTAAGAGGAGAAACAGCCAGATTTTTTGCAGGTGATCCAACTGCCGGACGCTTTATGGCAGCTGAGTTTCCGTTAATGTTATTTGCGCTTCCAGCAGCCTGTCTGGCAATGTATTTGAGAGCTAAAAATAAAGTTAAAGTTGCTGGTATGCTAACAACTGCTGCTATAACTTCATTTTTGACAGGAATAACTGAACCAATTGAGTTTTCATTTATTTTTGTAGCGCCACCTCTTTACTTATTTCATGTTGTTGGAGGTTTTATTTCTGGACTTTTAACCAATTTCTTTGATATTAGAATTGGTTATACTTTTTCTGCCAGTGCAATTGATTATGTTTTAAGTTTATCAAATCTGGGAAATCCAATGATGTTTTGGCTGGTTGTTGGACCAATAATGGCAGTTTTATATTTTACTGTTTTTTATTTTACAATTCCTCTGTTCAACTTTGAGACACCCGGTCGTGGCAGTGATGCAGTCGAATCAGAAGATGCTGCTCCTATGGACAAGGATCAGCGAGCTGCAGATGTGCTGGCTGCTCTGGGAGGTAGTAAAAATTTAGAAAGTGTAGATGCCTGCATTACCAGACTAAGACTTGAAGTCGTTGATAATTCTAATATTGATGAGAAGAAGCTAAAACAATTAGGAGCGTCAGGTGTTATGAAATCCGGCAGCAGTGTGCAGGTTGTATTTGGCCCTGAATCGGATGCATTAAAGGATAAAATAAAAAGAATAATGTAAAAAAATAGATTTTAATTAATTTAAGTACTATTGTAAAAGTAAAAGGAACTGTATTATAATAAATTAGAGGAGGAGATTAAATGTTTAATATTTTTAAGAAAAAAGAGGAATATTTAGCAGCACCATTTGCAGGGGAAGTTAGTGATTTACAGCAAGTACCTGATGATGCCTTTGCCCAGAAAATGCTAGGAGATGGTTTTGCCATTACTCCAGAAGAAAACGTTGTTAAAGCTCCCTGTGCTGGAGAGATTGTTCAGATTTTTTCTACAGGACATGCAGTAGGAATAAAAACTAAAAAGGGTCTGGAAGTTCTGGTTCATATTGGTATAGATACAGTTAAATTGGATGGAGAAGGTTTTAAAAAACTTGTAAAAAATGGTGACAAAGTTGATGTTGGTACTCCATTAATTGAAGTAGATTTAGATTTTATTAAAGAAAATGCTCCTTCGATTTCTACTCCTGTTATTATTACCAACATGGAAAAGGTTAAAAATATGGAAATTCTCAAAAAAGAAAAAGTTGAAGCTGGTACAAAAGTATTAAAAATTGAACTTGCTTAACTTAATCTTTAAAGTAAATAAATATATTAATGGGGATAGCTGTTTTGTTATGCAGTTATCCCCTTTTTATCTTTAATTAAATTTGATATAATAAATTAAGATGTTTTTTAATATTTAAATTCTGATCAGAGACAGGATGATTTAATAATGAAATTTAAAAGAATTGTAGTTAAAGTAGGAAGTAGTAGTTTAACAAATCAGAATGGAAAATTAAATTTTACCCAGCTGGATGCTTTGAGCCGGCAGCTGGTTGATCTTAAAAACCAGGGCAGAGAAATGATACTGGTTAGTTCGGGAGCAGTCGCAGCTGGTATGGGAGAGCTTGGTTATGCAAAAAAACCGGGGTCTATTCCTGAACAGCAGGCCTGTGCAGCTGTAGGACAGGGGCTTCTCGTGGGTATCTATAATAAATTTTTTAGAGAATATGGTGCGAATTCTGCTCAAATTTTGCTAACTTCAAGTGATCTGGAGAACAGAAATCGTTACCTGAATGCCTTTAATACTCTAAAGACTTTAATTGATCATGGCGTAATTCCTGTAATTAACGAAAATGACACTGTTGTTACAAATGAGATAAAGGTTGGAGACAATGATACTCTGGCAGCAAGAGTAGCCGGGCTGGTAGAAGCAGATTTACTAATTAATTTATCTGATGTTGATGGTCTCTATAATGGTGATCCGGCTGATAATAGAGATAATATCCAACTTATTTCTAAAGTTGAAAATATAACAACTGAAATAGAAAAAATGGCTGGAGGTAAGGGCAGTGCAGTGGGCACGGGAGGTATGGAAACAAAAATTGAAGCTGCAAAAATTGCTGTCAACTCTGGGGTGCAAATGATAATTGGATCTGGCAAAGAAAAAAACTCTCTTTTAAAGATTGTTGAAATGGCGGAGAATAGTCAGTTTAATCTTGGAACTACATTTCTGACTGCTGAGGAAAGATTATCCAAAAGAAAACAGTGGTTAAATTTTAATTTACCACCTCTTGGGAAAATTGTGGTTGATCGTGGAGCAGCAGAAGCTCTGGTCAAAAGAGGCAAAAGTTTACTTCCGGGTGGGATTATTGAAGTTGAGGGGGAGTTTAATAGTGGTGATCCAGTAACTATCAGTGACGGAAACCGGGCAATTGGAAAAGGTATTGTTAACTATAATTCTGATGAAATTAAAAGAATTAAAGGTTCCCATTCAAATGAAATAGAAAAAATTCTTGGATATTTTAATAAAAGTGAGGTTATTCATAGGGACAACATGGTTATAGGAGGAGATAAAAATGAGTATTAGAGAAGAATTAATTTCACAGGCAGATTCCGCAAAAAAAGCAGCCAGAAAGCTGGCTCAGGCAGGAAGCAGCGAGAAAAATAAGGCTTTACAGATGATTGCTGATAAGCTGCTGGAGAGACAGGCTGAGATTTTAGAAATCAATGAAAAAGATATGCAAAAGGGTAGAGAGAATGGTTTAAGTAGAGCTTTACTTGATCGACTTAAGTTAACAGAAGCAAGAATTAAAGGGATGGCCCAGGGGTTAAGAGAAGTAGCTGCTCAGGAAGATCCAATTGGAGAAGTTCCCGGTATGTGGAAAAGACCAAACGGACTGCAAATAGGTAAAATTAGGGTCCCCCTAGGTGTGATTGGTATTATTTATGAGGCAAGACCAAATGTTACAGTCGATGTAGCCGGTCTTTGTCTAAAGTCAGGAAATACGGTTATTTTACGTGGGGGTTCAAATGCCTTTAATTCCAACCAAATCTTAACTAACATTATTCAGGATGGTTTAAGGGAAGCTGCCCTGCCTAAAGAAGCTGTTCAGCTGATATCAACTACAGATCGGAAAGCAGTAGATATTCTATTTACCCTAAATGATTATTTAGATGTTTTAATTCCCCGTGGAGGAGCTGGATTAATTCAAAAGGTTGTTAACGAATCTAAGGTGCCTGTAATCGAAACAGGGGTAGGTAACTGCCATGTTTATGTAAATAAAGATGCGGATTTAACCAAGGCTAAAAAAATTGTTTTTAATGCTAAATATTCCAGGCCTGCTGTTTGTAATGCAGCAGAAAGTTTGCTGGTTGACCAAAAAGTTGCAGAGGAATTTTTACCAGAGATGGCCCGGATCTTTGCTGAAAGTGATGTAGAATTAAGAGGATGTGAGCAGACTCAAAAAATTGTTCCTGGTGTTACACCGGCTACTGAAGAAGATTATGCGACCGAGTTTTTAGACTATATAATGTCAGTTAAAGTTGTAGCAGATTATGAGGAAGCTGTGGAACACATTTACCAGTACGGAACCAAACATTCGGAAGCAATAGTTACAGAAAATTATACTAAAGCCAGAGCATTTTTAGATGATATTGATGCAGCGGCAGTTTATGTAAATGCCTCAACTCGTTTTACTGATGGTGGTCAATTTGGGCTGGGGGCTGAAACAGGAATTAGTACTCAAAAACTGCATGCAAGAGGACCAATGGGCCTGAAAGAATTAACAACTACTAAGTATATTATTATGGGAAGTGGACAGATTAGAGAGTAAGCTGGAGGAGGACTTATAAATGAAATTAGCAATTATTGGTCTGGGGAATATGGGTAAGGCTATTTTAAATGGAATTTTAAAACAGAAGCTGATAAAACCTGAAAATATTATAGCAGCAGATAAAAAATTTGCTGATCCGGATTTTGAAAATTCAGATGAATATGCCAGTGTAACTGTTACCGCTGATAACTGTCTTGCTGCTCAAGAAGCTGACTATATTATTCTGGCAGTAAAACCTCAGATCATTAATTTGGTTCTGGAAGATATCAAAAAAGTGGCGGCAGCCAAGGTTGTTATTTCAATTGCAGCTGGAGTAAAAACAGAACTGTTAGCAAAATATTTTGGTTCCAGAGCTAAAATTGTACGGGTAATGCCAAATACTCCAGCTTTAGTTGCTGCAGGAATGAGTGCAATTTACTACAGTCCAGCTGTGGAAGCAGACGAAAAAGCATTTGTAGATCAAATATTTAACTCTCTGGGGAAAACAGTTAAGGTTAAGGAAAGTGAAATGGATGCAGTTACCGGTCTAAGTGGTAGTGGACCGGCATTTGTCTATATTTTTATAGAGGCACTGTCTGATGCAGGGGTTTTAAAAGGTCTTGATCGGAAAAAGGCCCTTAAACTTGCAGCTCAGACGGTTAAGGGAGGGGCAGAAATGGTATTAAGTTCAGGTAAACATCCTGCTGAACTTAAAGATATGGTCTGTTCTCCTGCAGGTACTACAATTACTGGAGTAGCCACCCTGGAAGAACAGGGATTTAGATCTTCTGTAGTTCAGGCTGTTAAAACAGCAGCAGAGCGTTCAGAGGAGCTGGGAAAATAAATGGATAATAGTAGTTATTCAATTATTACCAATTCACCAGCAGAAACTGCAAAATTTGGCCGGGACCTGGCCCAATTTCTTGAGGTGCCTGCCCTAATTTTACTTAAAGGTGAGCTTGGTACCGGTAAGACTTTAATTATTAAAGCAGCAGCTGCTGCTTCTGGTTATCAGGGGAATGTAACAAGCCCAACTTTTAATCTGATTCAGGAATATTCCGGTGAGCAGGAGATTATTCATATGGATCTTTATCGCCTTGATAGAACAGAAGAGCTTTTAGAAATTGGATTTGAAGACTATTTAACTAGAGAAGCTTTAATTTTTATTGAATGGCCGGAACTTGCACTTCCACTGCTGCCGGCTGACTTTCTTTTTATAAATATAGAAAAAATATCTGCTCAAAAGCGAAAGATTACTGTTTATGCTGAAGGAAAACGAAGTAGTTTATTAATAGAAAGGTTGAATCAAAAATGTTAACTCTGGCAATTGATACTTCAACAGATAATTTGGGACTTGCTCTAATGGAATCTGGGCAGCTCAGAGGAGAATATAATTTAAGTTTAAAGAGGCAGCACAGCGAAAAATTGCTACCTTTGATAGAACAGATTTTTGAGCTCTTGGGAATTCAGCCCCGGGAACTTAACGGGGTTGCTGTAGCAACAGGTCCTGGTTCTTTTACAGGTCTTAGAATAGGTATTACTACAGCAAAATTACTGGGAAGAATATTTTCTATACCTGTAAAAGGTATATCGACTCTTGAAATCATGGCAGCCGGAATAGCTGAACCTTATTTATTACCTCTAATTGATGCCCGAAGAAAAAGAGTTTATTGTTCTTTTTATCAAAATTTACGGACTGCAAACGACAATTTTTTAAAAGAAATTTATCAACCTACAGCTATCAGTATTGCCGAATTACCAGAATTACTTAGTAATTATAAAGAAAAAGAAATTACATTAATTGGCGAAAAGAAGAAAGAAGTTAGGCGAGTTTTAGAAGCCAATGCATTTTCAACCAGACTTGCTGAGGCTGAATCTGATCTACCAAGGGCTGCAGTTTTAGCAAGGTTGGGAGAAAATTATTTTAAGACGGGACAGAGAGATGATATTTATCAGCTTAAACCCGCTTATTTAAAAAAACCACAGGCAGAAATTAACTGGCAGCAGAAATATGGAAATAATTAATATGGGAGTGGGAAAGTTGAAGTTTAGAGATAAATTAAAAGATGAAAGTGAAGACATTTATATACTTGCTCTTGAGAGTTCCTGTGATGAGACAGCGGCAGCAGTAAATAAAAATGGACTGAAAGTTTTGGCAAATGTTGTTTCTTCTCAGGTTGATCTTCATAAAAAATTTGGGGGGGTTGTACCGGAAATTGCCTCCCGTAAACATCTTGAGTTGCTGCTGCCTGTAATTGATCAGGCATTAGCAGAAGCAGGAATTGATTTTGAAGATTTAGATGCAGTAGCATCTACTTCTGGTCCAGGTCTAGTTGGAGGGCTTTTAGTTACTCTGACTGCTGCCAAGACAATTTCCCTGGCTTTAAATATTCCTTTAATAGGGGTTAATCATATTGCTGGACATATTTATGCTAATTTTATCGCCAATCCAGAAATAAAAAAACCACTTTTGTGTCTTACTATTTCTGGTGGACATACAGATCTGTTATATTTTGAGGATTTAAGAGGTTATAAAATTCTTGGGAGAACTGTTGATGATGCCGCAGGAGAAGCCTTTGATAAAATCTCCCGATTTCTCGGTCTGGGTTATCCCGGAGGACCGGCAATAGAAAAAGCAGCTCGAGCTGGAAATGAGATGGCAGTTGATTTTCCAAGAGCTGATTTAGGAGACAGTTATAATTTCAGTTTTAGTGGTTTAAAAACTGCGGTAATGAATTATGTTAATAATGAAGAACAGCGGGGCAATGAGCTAAAAATAAATGATTTAGCAGCCAGCTTTCAAAAAGCAGTAGTAGACAGTTTAACCGCAAATTTACTGCAGGCGGTAGAGAAATATGATGTAGAGAGTGTTGTTTTATCAGGTGGAGTTGCCGCAAATCAGAGGCTTAGAAGTTATATTGAGGAAAAATTAGAGGAAAATAATTTAAAACTTTACTATCCTCCTTTAGAATTATGTACTGATAATGCAGCTATGATTGGTGCAGTGGCATATTATCAGTATCTTGAGCGTGATTTTGCACCTTTAAGTATTAGTGCTGATCCCTCTTTAAAATTGTAGGTGATTAAATGAAAAAAAGATCTAAAGAAGAAATTTTATATAAAACAGTAAAAGAAGATAATATTCTTCCTATAACATCTATCTGCAAATTGAACTGTATTTTTTGCAGTCATAAAAACAATCCCCCCCAGGTTGAAACTTATAGCTTTGGACATCTGGATAAAGCACTAATCAAAAATATGATTGAATTTTTGAATCCGGAGAAACCAGTTTTTATTGGTGAGTCAGCCAGTAAAATTATCGAAGGTGAACCTTTTGTTTATCCAGAAATATATCAAATCTTAGAATATCTGCGTCAGCGATGGCCAGAGATTGAAATTAAAATTACAACTAGCGCTTCATTTCTAGAGCTTGAGAGATTAGAATACCTAAAGAATTTAGAACCATTGGAATTAAATATCTCGCTAAATGGTCCCGCTCCTGAGGAACGGGTTTTTTTAATGAATGATTCGCGTCCAAATAATGTTTTTAAAATTATTCCTGAACTAAAAAGAATGGAGTTTAATTTTTCTGCAAGTATTGTTTCCATGCACCATCTTAAAGGTTTTGATTATTTAAAAAGAAGCTTTGATTTTTTGGAAAAATACCAACCACGGACTTTGCGAGTGTTTATGGCTGGTTTTAGTAATTATGCAGATTCTGAGATTATTTCTGCTGCAGATGATTATCAGCAATTAAATCAGTTCATTAACTCAATCAAAAATGAATATTCATACCCAATTCTTGTTGAGCCTCAGCTATTGAATGATTTTAAAGCTGAAATAAATGATATTATAAAAGATTCTCCTGCAAAAGTAGATTTACAGCCGGGCGATATAATAAAAAAAATAAATCAAAATACTGTTGAAAGCAGAGTTGATGCTTTTTATCAAATTAAAACTGCCAGTAATCCTGAAATAATATTCAAACGTGATCAAAAAACTAAAAAAATAATTCTTAAAAAAAAGAAAAACGAAGATTCTGGATTAATCATGTCCTATGATTTGAGTAGAAAAGAAAAGAAAAGTTTAGAAGCTTATGCAGCTGAAAGTTCAAAAAACCAAAATGGAATCACAGTGATTTTAGCTTCAGAGGCGGGTTATAATCTCATATTTAGTTTAATTAAGAAATATTTAATAGATAATAAAAATTTAAAATTACTAAAAGTAAAAAATTGTTTTTTTGGAGCTTCAATTATTGCAGCCGGCCTTTTAACTAATTCTGATTTAATTAGCAGTCTCAATTTGATCGAAGAAAAGATCGAAAAAATCATTTTACCAGAGATTATTTATGATTATTATGGTAATGACCTGCTGGGAAACCATTACAGTCAGCTGGAAGAGAAATTTAGGGCAGAGGTGGTTTTAATTTAAATAATGTAAGATATGAAGACATCCTTATAAAATATTTGTTAATCAGAGAATAAATGATTTAATTTGATTTAATTGCAATTAATGAGCTTTGTTAACCTTTTAAAACCAAATAGAGGATTTGATTTTCCTAACTGTCTTAGATATTATATTTACAGTGCTTATTAGCACTCACCTCAAATGAGTGCTAATTATTATAAAAGAATATAATATTAGAAGGGGGTTATTTTTTAATGAGTATTAAACCACTAGATAACAGAGTTGCAGTAAAATTTGTCAAAGATGAAGGTGAAGAGAAAACTAAGGGAGGAATTGTACTTCCTGATACAGCCAAAAAAGACGAAAAGCCACAGCAGGGTGAAATAGTTGCTGTAGGTAAAAATATTGCACCAGAAGGCGAAGAAGCAGAAGTAGCTGTTGGTGACACAGTAGTTTTTGATAAATATGCTGGAACAAAAGTTGAAATTGATAGTGAAGAATATATTATTCTTGCAATAGAAGATATTTTAGCAGTTATTAACTAAATTAAAAATTATCTCTATTCAATTTGATAATTTATAAAATTACTTTCAAAAATAACTCAGATTAATTATACAGGAGGGATTTAGATGCCAAAACAGTTAAAATTCGGCGAAGACGCACGCCGCAAATTAGAAACAGGAGTTTCTCGTTTAGCAAATGCAGTTAAAGTAACACTTGGACCCAAAGGACGTAATGTACTTTTAGAAAAGAGCTTTGGTTCTCCTACTATCACAAATGATGGTGTTAGTATTGCCAAGGAAATTGAATTAAAAGATCGTTATGAAAATATGGGTGCTCAGGCAGTAAAAGAAGTAGCTACTAAAACTAATGATGTTGCTGGTGATGGTACAACAACTGCAACAGTATTAGCAGAAGCTATGTTAAAAGAAGGATTTAAAAATGTAGCTGCTGGTGCAAATCCAATGCTGATCAAAAGAGGTATTCAAAAAGCAGTAGAAAAATTAACTGATGAGATTGCTTCAGTTGCCAGACCTGTAGAAGGTAAAGAAGCTGTATCCCAGATTGCTTCTATTTCTGCCGGTAATGATGATGAGATTGGTAACTTAATTGCAGAGGCAATGGAAAAAGTTGGACAGGATGGAGTTATCTCTGTAGAAGAGTCTAAAAGTATGGGAACTTCCTTAGATGTTGTAGAAGGTATGCAATTTGATCGTGGTTACTTATCTCCTTATATGGTAACTGATACTGATACAATGGAAGCCTCTTTAGAAGATCCATATATCTTAATTACTGATAAGAAAATTTCCAGTATTCAGGATATTTTACCATTATTAGAGCAGGTTGCTCAGTCAGGCAAGAGTTTAATGATTATTTCTGAAGAAGTTGAAGGGGAAGCACTTGCTACTTTAGTGGTAAATAAAATTCGTGGAACCTTTAATTGTGTAGCTGTAAAAGCACCTGGATTTGGTGACCGCCGCAAAGCTATGTTAGAAGATATTGCTGTTCTAACAGGTGGTACTTTAATTACTGAAGATCTTGGTCTAAAGCTTGAAAATGCAAGCATTAATGACTTAGGTCAGGCACATAAAGTAACAATTACCAAAGATGATACTACAATTGTCGAAGGTAACGGAGACAAGGAAAAGATTCAGGATAGAATTTCTCAATTAAGAAAGCAGATTGAAACTACTACTTCTGATTTTGATAAAGAAAAATTACAGGAAAGATTAGCTAAATTAGCCGGTGGTGTTGCAGTAATTCAGGTTGGTGCAGCAACCGAAACCGAGCTTAAAGAAAAGCAGCATAGAATTGAGGATGCATTATCTGCTACCAGAGCAGCTGTAGAAGAAGGTTTAGTTGCTGGTGGAGGTACAACCTACCTTAAGGTAATGGCTGCCCTTGAAAGCTTAAACTTAGAAGGTGACGAGGGTACTGGAGTTGATATTGTTCGTAAAGCTCTAGAAGCTCCAATTAAGCAGATTGCTAATAATGCAGGTCACGAAGGATCTGTAGTTGTAGAAAGAGTTAAGGAAAAGGATGAAGGAATCGGCTTTGATGCCATGAAAGGCGAATATGTAGATATGATTAAAGCTGGTATCATTGATCCTGCTAAAGTTACACGTTCTGCTCTTCAAAATGCAGCAAGTGCTGCTTCCATGCTTTTAACCACTGAATGTCTAGTTGCTGATAATAGCGACGATGATGATGACGGAAATGGTGGCGGAATGCCCGGTGGCATGCCCGGAGGAATGGGCGGCATGGGTGGCATGGGTGGCATGGGCGGTATGATGTAAGCCCGATAACCACTCAGACTCATTAACTTAATATTTAAATTCAAGGATGCTTCCTCTTTAACTAGAGGTTGCATCCTTTTTTTACTTTGCAGACTCGATGTCCTAATAATATGACGCACTCAATGTGCTAACACAAATCTAACAATTTGTTTATTAAAGCAAGATTTGTGCCTCGACCATGCGTCTTAAAAAAGAAGAGAAGTGTGACGGACTCGATGTCCTAATACTAACCTAACAATGCGTCTTAGAAAGGGAGGTTAGTGAGACGGACTCGATGTCCTAATACTAACTCGACCATGCGTCTTAAAAAAGAAGAGAAGTGTGACGGACTCGATGTCCTAATACTAACTCGACCATGCGTCTTAAAAAAGAAGAGAAGTGTGACGGACTCGATGTCCTAATACTAACTCGACCATGCGTCTTAAAAAAGAAGAGTTAGTGAAAATTTTTCTGCTTTTAAAAAAGGATTTTTTTGACGAATAGAGAATAAATATTATAAGAGAAAACAATTTAGCTATGAAAGTTTAAATTAAAGTTTTATTTTAATATTAACTAATTTAATTAATGCTGAATAAACAAAATAATATTGCTGAAAAACATCCAATTAAAATACTTTATTTTAAATTTTCATAATTTTTTGCGAAAAGTAAAGGGTTATTTTGCAAAAAATAGAAATAAAATACAGGTGGTGATATATAAAAAGAGATATATAATAATTGTAAAAAAGTCTGTAGGATAAGGTGATTATATGATAAAAAATTTCTTAGTCTATGTATTATCTGATTCAGTAGGAGATACTGCAGAACAGGTGGCAAGAGCTTCGGCAGAACAGTATAAAGACTCAGATTATGAAATTAAGAAATATCCCTATGTAGAAAGCAAAACCAAAATTGATAGTATTATGGAAAGCTTGAATTCCGAAAATTCAATCTTTGTTTATACCATCGTTAATAAGGAGATATCTGAATATCTGCGACAGAAATGTGAAGAAAAAAAAGTTCCTTACATTGATGTAATGGCTCCCTGTTTGAATACTTTTACCGACTTTTTGGGACAAGAACCGGTGAGAGAATCAGGTGTTATTCGCAAACTTGATGAGGATTATTTCAAAAGGGTAGAAGCAGTGGAATTTGCTGTTAAATATGATGATGGTAAAGATCCACGGGGTATTTTGAAAGCAGATATTGTTTTAATTGGGGTTTCACGATCATCAAAAACTCCCTTAAGTATGTATCTGGCTCATAAAAACTATAAAGTGGTTAATATTCCACTTGTAAAGGGATCAAAAGTACCAGATGAATTGTTTGAAGTTCCACGCAGAAAAATAATTGGATTGATGATTGATCCTTCAGATTTAATAGAAATAAGAAGAGAGAGAATAAGGGTTTTAGGACTTGATAATAGTGTGGATTATGTATCAATAGAAAAAATTTACGAGGAGTTGGAATACGCTGAAAAGATAATGAGAAAAGTTGGTTGTCCTGTAATTGATATGACTAAAAAGGCTGTCGAAGAAGCTGCTAATTTAGTCATTGATATCATAAATGATCTTAACTAACAAAAGGAGGGGTTTTGTTGAAGAAATATGTATATGGCTTTGAAGAAGGTAAAAAAGAAATGAAGTCACTGTTGGGTGGTAAAGGTGCCAATCTTGCTGAGATGAGTAAAATTGGTCTGCCAGTGCCTCCAGGATTTACAATCACTACAGAAGCCTGTATTCACTATATTGAAATTGGTGAAAAGTTGGAAGATAGTCTCAAAGAAAGTATTTTCGAACACTTAAAAGACTTAGAAAAGAAAATTGGTAAAGATTTCGGTGATGTAAATGATCCTCTCTTAGTTTCGGTTAGGTCTGGAGCAGTTATCTCTATGCCAGGTATGATGGACACAATTTTAAATCTTGGTTTAAATGATAAGAGTGTTGAAGGACTTGCTAAAAAGACCTCCAATCCTCGCTTTGCTTATGATAGTTACAGACGTTTAATTCAGATGTTTGGTAATGTTGTACTGGGAATACCTGGTTATGAATTTGATAATTATCTAGAAAGAAAAAAAGAGAAAAAAGGCTATGACAATGATACTGATTTAACTGTTGATGATTTGAAAGATATAATAAAAGATTTTAAAGCTTTAATAAAAAATAGAAAAGACATAGAATTCCCACAAAAACCAGAAGAACAACTATTAATGGCTGTTAAAGCTGTGTTTAGTTCCTGGAATAATAACCGTGCTATTTCTTACAGAAATCATAATGATATACCTCATGATTTAGGTACTGCAGTAAATGTGCAAACTATGGTTTTTGGTAACATAGGTGAAAATTCTGGTACAGGTGTTGCTTTTACTAGAAACCCTGCAACTGGAGAAAACAAAGTGTTTGGCGAATTTCTGCTTAATGCACAGGGGGAAGATGTTGTTGCAGGTATCAGAACTCCAAAAGATATCAGTGAACTTAATAATTTAATGCCTGATGTTTATGACGAATTTATTGAGGTAACTGAGACTTTAGAGCAGCACTATAAAGATATGCAGGATATTGAATTTACAATTCAGGAAGGAGATTTATTCCTGCTTCAAACCAGAACCGGTAAAAGAACTGCAGATGCAGCAGTCAATATTGCAGTTGACATGGAAGAAGAAGATTTAATTGATAAAGAAACTGCTGTAATGCGAATCGATCCCGAGGATATAAGCCAGTTATTACATCCAAACTTTAAAGAAGAAGAGCTGGAAAAAGCAGATCTGTTGGCAAAAGGATTGGCAGCATCTCCTGGTGCAGCAACAGGTAAAGTTTACTTTAACTCAGAAGATGCAGCAGAAGCAGCAGCAGATGGAGAGGATGTAATTCTAGTTCGTAAAGAAACTTCACCAGAAGATATTGAAGGAATGGTTAAGTCCAATGGTATTTTAACATCACGTGGTGGTATGACATCTCATGCGGCAGTTGTTGCACGTGGAATGGGAAAATGCTGTGTTGCTGGTGCTGGAGATATTCAAGTTGATGAAAGCTCCAGACAGTTTTTTGTTGATGATCGTGTGTTTAATGAAGGAGATTATATATCATTAAATGGTAGTACTGGGGAAGTTTATGCAGGAATTGTTGAAACTACAGATGCTAATTTAACAGATAATTTTAGAATGCTGATGGAATGGTCTGATGAATATCGCGAGATGGGAGTTTATACTAATGCTGATACTCCTCATGATGCAGAAGTAGCTGTTGATTTTGGGGCAGAAGGTATTGGACTCTGTCGTACAGAGCACATGTTCTTTGATAGTGAAAGGATCATTTCTGTTCGAGAAATGATAGTTGCTGACAGTAAAAAGAAACGTAAAAAAGCTCTGGATAAGCTGTTCCCCTATCAAAAAGATGATTTTAAAGGAATCTTTAAAGTTATGCAGGATAAGACTGTAACAGTAAGGCTTTTAGATCCCCCATTACATGAATTCCTGCCTCAGAATGATAGAGATATTAAAAATCTTGCTGAACAACTTAGTATACCTGTTGATGAGTTAAAACGAATCATTGGTGAATTAGAAGAGATGAACCCAATGCTCGGTCACCGCGGCTGTCGTCTTGGTATTACCTATCCTGAAATTTATAAAATGCAGGTTAAAGCAATAATGTCTGCCGCTCTGGAAGTTAAAGAAGAGGAAGGTTATGATGTTAAAGCAGATATTATGATTCCTCTTGTTGGTACAGCCAAAGAATTAGAAATATTAAGAGAAGATGCTGTTGAAGTTGCAGAAGAACTTCTGGAAAATTCAAGTGTCAAAGTCAATTACAGTGTAGGTACTATGATTGAAATTCCAAGAGCAGCTTTAACTGCAGATAAAGTTGCAGAACATGCTGATTTCTTCTCCTTTGGTACTAATGACCTAACTCAGATGACTTATGGTTTCTCTCGTGATGATGCTGGTAAGTTTATTAGTAAATATCTAGATCAAGAGATATTTGCCAAGGATCCTTTCCAGGTCTTAGATCAGGAAGGTGTAGGTCAACTTGTCGAAAAAGCTTCCGAGCTGGGACGTAAAACAAAACCAGAACTGAAACTTGGAATCTGTGGTGAACATGGTGGAGAACCTTCTTCAATTGAGTTCTGCCATAAAACCGGCTTAAACTATGTATCCTGTTCACCTTATCGGGTTCCAATAGCTCGATTGGCTGCGGCCCAGGCTGCATTAAAAAATGATTAATTAATATCACAGACTCTAATTTTAAGGTTAGATATTAGATAAAAGAAAACTCCTTCCTGTTCAATTCCTTTTAACAGGAGGGAGTTTTAATATTTGAATTTAATAAATATTTTTCTCAGCGACTTATTCCTTGACAAAAGGCTTAATTCCACTGTATACTTTAGTAAATAAAAGCGGAAGGGGAATTAGATGGATTACGATAAGATATTGATTCTTGATTTTGGCGGCCAGTACAGTCAGCTGATTGCAAGAAGAGTAAGAGAATTTAATGTTTATTCTGTAATTAGAGGGCATGATATTGAGCTGGAAGAAATCAAACAAATTGATCCAGCAGCTATAATTTTTTCTGGGGGTCCTGATAGTGTTACAGCTCCTGGAGCACCCGGGGTTGATCAGGGTGTATTTGAACTTGGGATTCCAATCTTAGGTATTTGTTATGGAATGCAGTTGATGGCCCAGCTTTTAGATGGTGGTCATGTAGAAAAATCAGAGCATGGTGAATATGGTAAGGCTGATTTAGAAATTTATACCGAAAAAAAATTATTTAAAGAACTCGAAAACCACTCTCAAGTCTGGATGAGCCATGGAGATCATGTCAAGGAAGTACCAGCAGGATTTGAAGTTATTGCTAAAACTGATTTAACAGCTACAGCAGCTATGGCTGATTTTGAAAGAAATTTTTATGGAGTCCAGTTTCACCCAGAAGTTAATCATACAATTCAGGGGAAAACTATTCTTCATAATTTTTTATTTAGGATTGTAGATGCCAGAGCGAACTGGAATATGGCAGATTATATTAATGAAGAGGTTGAAAGAATAAGAAATCAGGTTGGTAAAGGCAAAGTTATCTGTGGCCTTTCAGGAGGCGTAGATTCTGCAGTTGCTTCGGCTATTGTTCATAAAGCAATAGGAGATCAGCTGACCTGTATTTTTGTTGATCATGGTTTACTTCGCAAAGGTGAGGCAGAACAGGTCAAGAGAACTTTTGGGGAAGAGTTTAATATTCCTTTAATTTATGTAGATGCCAAAGATCGTTTTCTGAGCCGATTAGAAGGGATAACTGATCCGGAAGAAAAAAGAAAAATTATTGGTGATGAGTTTATCCAGGTTTTCGACGAAGAAGCTGAAAAATTATCAGATGTTCGTTATCTAGTTCAGGGTACAATTTATTCAGATGTCATAGAAAGTGGAGGCACAGATAAGGCAGCGACAATTAAGAGTCACCATAATGTTGGAGGCTTACCAGAAGAAATGAATCTTGAACTGGTTGAGCCGCTGCATTTTCTTTTTAAAGATGAGGTAAGAAAAATAGGTGAGGTACTTGGTTTGCCAGAAGAAATTGTCTGGCGCCAGCCATTTCCGGGTCCTGGACTTGCAATCAGAATAATCGGTGATGTTGACTGGGATAAGTTAGAAGTTTTAAGAGATGCTGATGCAATAGTGCAGGAGGAAATAAAAGAAGCGGGTCTTTACCGTGACATCTGGCAGTCATTTGCCGTTTTACCGGATCTGAGAAGTGTTGGAGTTATGGGAGATGAAAGGACTTATGGCTATCCGATTATTTTGAGAGCTGTAAATAGTGATGATGCTATGACAGCAGATTGGGCTCGCCTGCCCTATGAAGTGCTGCAGTCAATTTCTAATCGAATAGTTAATCAGGTGGAAGACGTTAATCGAGTTGTTTTTGACATTACTTCAAAACCACCTGGAACAATAGAATGGGAATAATGTCCAGAAGAGAGGTGTAAACTTTGTCCAGAAATATAAAGGATAAATTTACTGAGCAGCTGTTTGAAGCCATTTTAAAGCTTGAAAGCAAAGAAGAATGCTATAATTTCTTTCAGGATATAGCAACAATTGGTGAGATAAAAGCTCTGGGTCAGAGGCTGGAAGTGGCTAGAATGCTTAAAGAAGGTTATACATATGATCATATAGTTGCAGAAACAGGTGTGAGTACAGCAACTATTAGCCGTGTTAAACGCTCCTTAGAATATGGTGAAGATGGTTATAATTTGATTTTGAGTCGCCTGGAAGAAAACAATTAAACAAATAATTAACGATTATTAAGAAAAAAGCTCATTTTGAGCTTTTTTCTTTGATAATATAAAAAATTCAAGGAGGAAGAAAATGAAAAAAACACTATTATTTCTATTAACAATTACAATTATTTTTTCGACAGCATTAACTGCCTCTGCCGCACTTGATGCGGAAGCAATTGGGATGGGGGATAACTTTTCTACTATGACAGGTGAGGCAGCCTATTATTCTAATCCGGCTGGACTGGCTTTAAGAGATAATAATTTTGCCTTAAAAGCAAATCTAGGTTTTTCTATCTGGAATAATGTTTTTGAGAACAGTGAATTTTCTAAAGATGAGATTGAGAGCAAGTTAACTGGTGAAGATTTAATTTTGGCCGGTAGAAGTGCTTTTGGAACTCAGTTTTATTATAAGAATTTTGCTCTGGCAGTCAATGGAAGAGCAGAAGGAATGCTGAAAACAGATAGTGATGCAGCTGAGATTCTGACAGGTGATACACCTGAGATTAGTCTTGAGTCACTACAAGATAAAGGTTCAGTTACTGTTGAATTTGGTGACAGTGCTGGTGGAGCAGCTGCTACAGCAGATGTTTCTTTAAGCTATGCTCGTCAGATTTTTAGAAACTGGTCAAATAATTCTCATAATATTGAGTCTGTATATTTTGGAGCTACATATCACTATCTAGAAGGAGAAATCTATAAATTTTCTGGTGGTGGAACAATTAAGGCGACTGTAAATGAAAATTCTGGTGACCCATATGTAGAGTATAGTACTTCAGATGCTGAATTTTATGAAAACCATTCTAAAGATGGAGAGGCGACAGGTGATGCCTTTGATTTTGGTTTAGCTATTAAAACAAGCAATGATTATACTTTTGCCTTCAGTGCAATGAATATTGGTGAATTATCTGCGGATAGTTCTGTTATTGATGGTACGGGATATGGAGTTACAACAGAAAATAATCCAAATGATACTTTAACAGAAAATAATTTAAGTGGTGAAGAAGGTAAAATCACTTATCAACTTCCAAGAGTATATAGATTAGGAATGAAAAAAGAATTCAGTCAAAACACTGTTTTATATGCTGATTATTCAAGAGTAAGCTATGATGGTGGACAGAATGATAATATTTATGCCTTTGGTAGTGAATTTAGAAAGAATAAATTTATTCCCCTGCGTCTGGGAGTTAATTATTCTTCTTTAAGAGAGGATATTGAAGTTGCTGCTGGAATGGGAATTAATATCAGCAACAATGTTAAGGTTAATTTAGGTATTGCTGATTTATTAGCACTTAGTGACAGTGCCAAAGGTGTTAAGTTTGGTATTTCAACTTTGATTGGATTTTAATTTAAAATCTTGCAGAGTTAATTTAAAAATAAAAAGAGAAATTAAACTACCGACCTTAACTATTTCTTTAGGGTCGGTTTTTATTTTGAAAAAAATAAAATTAAAAGCAGGAATTTAACTTCTGGTCTAGAAACTATAATATTGGTTTGTCTAAAAAATAATATTTAGACTTTATTAAAAAACCTGGAGGTTTAAAAATTAATGAGCAAAAAAGATTATGATGTGATTATCATTGGAGCTGGACCAACTGGAATATTTACTGCGATGGAATTTGTGAAAAAAGAAGCAGATTTAGATATTCTGATTTTAGAAAAGGGTACTGATCTGGAAAGAAGAGTCTGTCCAATGAAAGAAAATCCTGGGATGGGCTGTGTTAACTGTCCAAGCTGTGCAATAGTATCGGGCTGGGGTGGAGCAGGAGCTTATAGTGATGGTAAACTTTCTCTTTCTCCTGATATTGGTGGAAATTTAGAAAATTACATAGGAAGACAGCGATTAATAGATAATATTTCCTATGCAGATGATATTTATATGGAATTTGGTGCGCCTGATCGTATTTTTGGAGTAGCAGATGATAAACAAGATGAGATTAGGAAAAAGGCTGTCAGAGCAGAACTTAAGTTTATACCTGCCAGTTTACGGCATCTGGGAACAGGATACAGTCAGGTTGTTTTACAGAATATGCAGGATTATTTAGAAGAACAGGGTGTAGAAATAAGGTTTGGAGTTAATGTAAAGCGTTTTATAGTAAAAAACAATAAAATTGAGGCTGTTAAAACAGCTGAAGGCGAAAAAATAACTGCTGACTTTGTGATGGCAGCAGCGGGTAGGGAAAACGCTGAATGGTTAACTAATGAGGCTAAAAAACTTGACATTGAGACGGCAATTAACCCTGTTGATATTGGAGTTCGAGTAGAATGCCCAGCAGCAGTAACAGAATATATGACTGATAATTTATATGAATCTAAATTGATATATCATACTCCTACCTTTGAAGATAAGGTGAGAACTTTCTGTATGTCTCCTTATGGTGAGGTAGTTAGTGAAAATAATCAGGGTTTAATTACAGTTAATGGCCACAGCCATTCTGATCTTAAAACTCATAATACTAATTTTGCTCTACTGGTAAGCAAAACTTTTACAGAACCTTTCCATGAGCCAATTACTTATGGTAAAGACATTGCCAAACTGGCTAATATGCTTGCAGGAGGAGTTCTGGTTCAGAGGCTGGGTGATCTGCTGGAAGGTAGAAGAACTACTGAAGAAAGATTGAAACGATCTGTAACTGAACCGACTTTAAAAGATGCAACTCCTGGAGATTTATCTCTGGTACTTCCTCACAGACACCTGACAGGAATTATTGAAATGTTAAAGGCGCTTGATGAAATTACACCAGGAATTTATGGACGTGATACCCTGCTTTATGGAGTAGAGGTTAAGTTTTATTCTTCCAGATTAGATGTTAAAGATAATCTGGAAAGTAAGGTTGAAAATCTATTCTTTGGTGGGGATGGTGCCGGTATAACCCGAGGGCTGATGCAGGCTTCTGTTTCGGGACTTGTAATTGCTCGTTCAATTATGAAGAAGTTGGAAAAGAATAGCTAAAAAGTTTGTATTAATTAAATAATAATAATAAAGGCAGTAAGCTCAATCTCCTGGATGAGCTTTACTGCCTTTTAGTTTATAAATAAATGGTCTGGCTGCGGGGATTTGAACCCCGGACCTCTTCGTCCCGAACGAAGCGCGCTACCAAGCTGCGCCACAGCCAGTTAATATCATAAAACATTATATCACAATTTTTGTAAATACAAAAGCAAATAATTATGGAAATTGTTAAATTTTCACTTGATATTAAATCTTAAGAGAGTTACAATTAACACAAGTTAATAACTCAGGTTTAAATATATTTAACAGGAGGTATTTCAAATGAAATTAACAAAAGGTGAAAAAATTCCAGAATTTAAGTTAAGTGATCATCAGGAAGAAGAAATTACTTTAGAAAAATTCAAGGGTAAAAATGTATTGCTTTCTTTCCATCCACTTGCCTGGACAAGTGTCTGCCGTAATCAAATGCAGGCTCTAGAAGAGAATTATGATCAATTTGAAAAAAATAATACAGTTCCGTTAGGAATTAGTGTTGACCCTGTTCCTTCCAAACGTGCCTGGGCAGAGGATATTGGACTTGAAAATTTAAGACTTTTATCTGACTTCTGGCCTCATGGTGAATTTGCTTCTAAACTGGGAATTTTCATCAGAGAAAAAGGAATTTCAGGTAGAGTTAATATTTTAGTTAATGATCAGGGAGAAATTCTCTGGGTAAAAGAATATGATATACCGGAACTTCCTGATATTGATGAAGTATTGAAAGTGGTTTCTGACAACGCATAATTTATTGATATTGCTAATTTAATAAAATTTTTAAAAGCAACTGTTATTTAGCGGAATAAAGTAAAAAGTTCACAGTTTATTTATTCAAAAAAAATATTTAAGAGCTAGTAAACCCTGTTTAGATGACAGGGTTTTTTGCTTGCTCTTTGTTTTTTGTGTTATAATAAAATTTAGCTTAGACTTTAGAAGTAGATTAAATGATTTATTATTTTTTTAAAAATTTGAGCAATTCGTTGCCTGGGAGTGATCGGGTTGGAAATTTTTTTATTACTTATGATTTTAATATTATTTACCCTGGAAATTGCGGCAATTTTTTTGCCGGTACTGCCTGATTCTGTTTTTTTCTGGGCTGCAGTTATCTTATACAGAATAATTAAAACTGATATCAGCTACTCACCCTATTTTTGGACCGGTGCAGTGTTGATTACAGTCATTATTTTTCTGGCAGATTATCTGGCTAATGCTTATTTTATTAAACGCCAGGGTGGTACCAACAGGACAATTATAGCTGCTGTTTTAGGAATGATATTAGGGACCTTATTTTTAGGACCGCTGGGTTTTATAATTGGTCCATTTCTTTTAATATTTATCGCAGAATACTGGCAGAGCAGAAATAAAAGGAATTCCTTTAAACTTGCCTTAAGCAGCATCTTTGCTTTTGTTGCCAGTACAGCTTCTCGACTGGGGATGCAGATTTTTTTAATGATCTGGTTTTTTATCGAGATTTATTAATAACTAATTTGTTGTTCTTTTTTGAATTATATTTTAAAATTTTTTCATAATTTTAACTAAAGGAGACTGGCTGATGTACAGTATTTACAGTGGCAATACGGGTAGTGGTAAAACTTCAAAACTGAAAACTGACTACCAAAGGCTGGCAGCTGAACAGGGTAGTGAAAAGATACTCTTGTTTTTAAATTCTGCCCGTTCCGTCAGTCAGTTTAGAGAAGAATTAGATATAGAAATGATGGGAAATTTAAATATCTATACTTATTTTGGCTTTGTCAATCAGCAGTTAAATAAGAACTGGCCTGCTGTAGAGCGAAAATACAGTGGCTCCAATCAACTGATAGAGCCAACATTTATGAATATTGAAACATCTCATTTTTTAATGAGTAATTATGTGGCAAAATATAGAAAAGATAGATCATATTTTCGGAGTATTAAGGCCAGACCTGTCCAGATTGCAGTTCAGTTAATTGATAATTTGAATTTGGCTGCTTTCAACATGCTTGGTTTTAAGGAGCTTAAGCAGAGAATGCTAGGTTGGACTCAGAATGATGAAGAACGTAGAAAATATGCAGAACAGTCTTTAGAGATTATGAAGACTTTTAGAAATTTTTCGCTTACTTATCGGCTCTTTGATTATTCCGCAGCTGTAAGTTTGTTTAACAAATATCTGCTGGCTGATCCTGATTATCTCAGTAATTTAAAAAAACAATATAATTATTTATTGGTAGATGATTTAGAAAAAATGATTCCAGCCGGGCAAGAATTGATAAAGTCATTGATTGAATCTCAGATTAAAGGTATCTTTACTTTTAATGAGAGTGGGGGTTTTAATCGTTTTTTTGGGGGTAATCCTGCTGCGGCCAAAAAGCGTTTTTTTAAAGCGGAAGCAGAAATAATTGAAATTAATAAAAACTACACTGCCTCAGAAGCGAGCAGTGATTTAGCTGCAGAAATAAAAAAAGTAATTAAAGAAAGAAAGTCCAATTTAGTACAGTCTTCACTCCTCTTGGAAGAAATTGATAGTGAGTTAAGAGGTGAAATGCTGATTAAAGTTGGGAAAAAGATTATTTCACTTCTAAAAAAAGGAGTCAAAGCTGATCAAATAGCGGTTATTTCTCCTAAAATTGACAAAGTACTGAGCTTTAGTTTGCAGCAGATTTTAGAAAAAAATGGTTATCGATTGAGTAATTTTAACCGTTCTAAACGACTAATTGATATTCCTTTTGCACGAGCTCTATTAATTTTATATTTATTTCACTGTGAGAGAACTAATATAGTTGGCGTTTCTTCGCTGCAGCAGGCACTGTCGCTGCTTTTAGAATTGGATCCCCTGCGTTCATATATTCTGGCTGAGGAAATTGCTGCTTCCGGTATGAAATTGATAGACCTTGACCAGAGTGGGTTGAGAGAAAAGATAAACTTCCAATCTGCTGAAAAGTATGATTATCTAAAAGACTGGCTGCAGGATAAAAAAGAGGAAGAGCTGGAAATTGAAGATTTTTTTCAGCTGGTTTTTAGTGAAGTTCTGGCCCCTTTAGATCCTTCCCAGGAAGATATTTTTGCCTGCAGACAGATGATCGAATCAGTTGCCCGTTTCCATCAGGCAGTAGAAAATTTTCATCAGCATAAAAATGATCTAAGTGAACGTTATATTAAGATGATTTATGAGGGAACTCTGGCCGCAGAGACTCTATTTAAAGGTCAGGAAAAAGAAGCCGGAGTTATTTTGGCTTCACCCTATAAATTTTTATTTTCACCTGAACTGGCTGGAGTTGACTATCTATTTTTACTTGATATTTCCAGTAGTGACTGGCTGCAGAGTATTGCTAAAGAACTTGTTAATCCCTATATTTATACTGAACAGTGGCAGCAGATTGATAATTGGAATGACAGTCTAGATCAAAAGATAAGGTTAAATCAGCTCAGTGATTTTTTAATCAGTTTAATTTATAAAGTTAAAAAAGGAATTTATATAGCAGATAGTTTTCTAAACAGCAGTGGTAAAGAACAGGAAGGACCACTTTATCGCTGGCTTGATGTGAGAGGAGAGTAAGAATGGAGTTTAAACCCAGACCAGGACAGAAAGAAGTACTAGAATATCGAGGTGGAGAGCTTGCTGTACCTGCAGTTCCAGGAGCAGGGAAGACAACAGTTCTTGCTCATCTGGCAGCAGAATTGATTGCCTCTGAGTTAAATAATAATCAAAAAATATTAATTGTAACTTATATGAATTCAGCAGTGGCAAATTTTCGCAGAAGAATTGGAGATTTTTTAGCCAGCAAAGGACTTCCCCGCAGCCGGGGTTACAGTGTTAAAACCCTTCATTCTCTGGCGCTGGGGATTATTAAAGAAAAACCAGAAGCCCGGCTGATCAATCAAGAATTTGAATTAATTGAAGCCGGAAGGCGCTACCGCTGGATAAAAGATTTATGCCGTAAATGGGCCGGAGAAAACGGAGAGCTGCTGCAGCAATTTTTTAATTTAGAAAAAAACAGCTATCAATTTGATAAATATTTAAAAAAATGGAAAGAAGATGATTTTCCAGCCTATGTTGCTTCCATGATTTCCTATTTCAAATTGAAGCTGCTTGAGGGTGAGGAACTTAAAAATATGGTTAAATATTCAAATTTGAAATCAGCCAATATTTTATATCCTGCCGCAGAAATATTTGCTGAATATGAATTCCGGATGGCTCAGGCTGGTTTGCTAGACTTTGATGATTTAGTTCAGCAGAGTTTAAAATTACTAAAAGAAGACCCAGAATTTACAGAACGTATTGCTGCTCAGTATGCTTTTGTTTTTGAAGATGAAGCTCAGGATTCCAATCAGGCCCAGGAAGAAATGCTTTATCTTCTGGCTGGCGAAAACAATAATTTAGTTCGAGTGGGGGACAGTAATCAGGCAATTACCGGTACTTTTACTCTTTCAGATCCTGAAATTTTTCGTAGCTACTGTAAAAGAGAAGATGTTGAAGTAGAAACCATGGCTGTTTCCAGCCGCAGCAGCCTGGATATTATTGAGCTGGCGAACTATCTGGTTGACTGGAGTCAAAAGGAATTTGCGGAAAGAGAAATTGATCCTCTAGAAAAAAAATATATTCAGCCTACAGCTAAAGGGGATCCGGCTCCCAATCCCGCCCCAGAAGGGTATAGAATTGGAAGCAGATCTTTTAAAAATTGGAAGACTGAAAAGAAATTTATTGCCAGACAAGCTTTGCGTAAGGCAGTTGAAAATAATAGTGAAACCACGGCTGTATTGATGCCTACCGGCTGGCAGCTGGAAGAAATAGCAGTAGAGATTAATAGGCTGGGTGGAGAGTTTCAGCTTGCAGGGAGTAGTTCCAGTGATGCTTTTTTAACAGAGTTGGAAGTTATTTTAAAATTTTTGACTTCACCTGCTTCAGCAGATAATTTAAAGCTTATTTTTGCTGAGATTTTTACTAAAGATAATTCAGAATTGAGTCAGCTTCTGGAAGCTGCTCTGAGAGAAAAAGAAAATCAGGAGTTGATTTTTCCTCTCTCAGGTTTAAATCGTGATAATTTTGAACCTGAATTTAGAAAAAAAGATTATTTTAATGATTTTTTTAAAGCTCTAACCAGAATTCAGGGCTGGCTCGAAGCCTCAATGGAGCTGCCACCTGATGAACTAGTTTTATTCCTGGCGGAAAGAATTGAACTGACTGGGAAAAAACTGGCGTTGGCTCAAAATCTTGCCCTAGAATTTGGTAGACTTTTAAATGACAATCCAGCCTGGAGGCTGGATCAATTAACAGCTGAGCTTCCTGAAATTAGAGATCGTCTGCGGCAGTTTGCTGAAACTTTAACTGAAATGGAAGGCTTTGAAGCCAAACCTGATCAGGTAACACTTTCTACCCTGCATAAAGCTAAGGGGATGGAGTGGGATACTGTTTTTATCGGCAGTCTTACTTCAAGCCACTTTCAGCATGATAATGATGACTATTTTATGGGAGAAAAGTTTTATCTAAATGAGGAAATTAAAAATCCTAAGGCTTCTGCTAGAGCAGAACTAGAATATATCTTAAATGAAAAAAAGGAGAGAAATGCTGATTATAAGGCCCGACAGGAGCTAATTGCCGAAAGAGTGCGCTTGCTTTATGTAGGGATAACCCGGGCCCGTCAAAACTTATTTTTGAGCACCCATCAAAAAAGGGGTAAATGGGATAAAGATCCTGCTTTTGTTTTTAGTTCTTTAGATAATTTTATTAAAGAAAAGAAAAATAAATATCAGACAGAGGAGGCAGAATAGATGGCAGTAAATAATTTAAGAGATTTATATTTTTCTCAGTCTGCCCTGTCTATTTTTGATAACTGTCGCCGGCGGTTTCGTTATCGTTATCTGGATGGTCTTTACTGGCCGGCTGAATGGGGAATGAAAGAAGAGGTAAAAAATGATTTAAAACAGGGAAGACAGTTTCACCTGCTGGCAGAAAGATATTACAGTCAGAGCCTGGGGGAAACCGTACTTGATTCAGCTGATTTGCTGGCCGCCTGGTTCAATAGGTTAAAATCATTTTCGCCAGCAGAGAATGTTGTAGCTGCAGAGCAGGAACTTCGCTACAGGCAGGATAATTTAAAACTTCTGGCTAAATATGATCTATTAAAATATAATTCAGAAGCGAAAAAATTTATAATCTATGATTGGAAAACAGATAAAAAAAGCCTTTATCAAAAAGATGTTGAAAGCTCAATGCAGAGCCGTTTTTATTTATATCTTTTATATGAAGCTGGTTATGATTATTTTGCTGACGATTATAATCTCAAAGAAATGCCGGAACTTATTTACTGGAACCCCCGTTATCCAGATCAGCGGGTGAGAATCAATTATACTTCAGCGGATTTTGAGCAGGATAGAGAATATTTTAAGCAGCTGATCACTGAAATTTTAAATGAAAAAGATTTTCCCCTTACAGATGATTTAAATAAATGCAGATTTTGTGAGTACAGGCCAATCTGCAGAGATAAAAAAACGGAAGCCAGAGAAGTTATAGAAGATGATTTAGATTTGAATCTTGACTGGGAAGCGGTTGAAGAAATAGAATTTTAAGCGAAATTAGATTTAATTAGATTCCTGCATTAGATTTTAATAAATAAAACGAGGTGAGTTTCTGGAGAATAAATTAAAAATTTATTCTTAAATTATGTTTGAATACGAAGATGAGTATCAGCTCCGCTACATTTATCACACCAATCAACACAACAATGCATATCTGGTTGAACTTAATTTAGATAATTATGATGATCTGTTTAACAGCTGGGATGGCTCAGCTCTTGATCGAAAAGAGCTTGATCCAGAATTGAGTCATTTTTTAGAAAGAGCAAGCTATGAGCTGCCCTTAAAGGAAAAAGTGGAGCTCTGCTTTTATCTGCCAGAAGACAAACAGGACGAGGGAGTAGAGGCAGACTCCAGAGCGACAATAAAAAATAATTTTAGAATGAATTTATTTTTTATTGATCAGGATTTAAAAAATAATAACAAAAAAATTATGACCTATATTGTAATGGGCCTTTTATTTTTAATTACAGCCTATTTAATTCCAGAAAATAAAGACCTGTCACTTCTGATTTCCCTGCTGATGGAAGGACTATTTGTTGGAGGCTGGGTTTTTCTCTGGGAAGCCTTTTCAATATTCTTTTTCGGCAGCCGTGAATTAAAAGAAAAGAAAAAAAGATATTTGCGCTATCTAAATTCAGATATAGTATTTAAATATAGAGAGTGAGTGGATTTGAGCTATGCAGATTAAAAAAGCAGAAGTATTTGAACCAGCTGAGGAATTAGTTGAATATCTTGAAAATAAACAGCTTGCCCGACTGGCTCAGAAGCGGGGGCTGAATTCAAAGGCTGAGTTAATAGAATTTATAGAACCAGCTGCTTATTCCCAGCTTGAATTAAGAGACTTTCCTCAGATTATGGAAATTGCAGATTTTATTATAGAACATATTAAAGCAAATAATAAAATTTTAATTTATGGGGACTATGATGTTGATGGAATAACTTCTACTTCAATTCTAGTTGGAGCGCTAAGCCGCCTTTCTGATCAGATAAGCTATCACATCCCTGATCGTTTTAAAGAGGGTTATGGTCTCAATAAAGAAGTACTGGCTTCATACCAGGATCAAATTGATCTAGTCATCAGCTGTGATTGTGGTATCAGTAATTATGAGGAAGTTAAATTTGCTAGAGAACTTGGAATGGATTTTGTTGTCACTGATCACCATGAATTACCGGATGAATTACCTCCTGCAGACTATGTAATTTCCCCCCGGCTGCTGCCTGAAGATCATCAGGGATACTGGCTGCCAGGAGCGGGGATGGCCTATTTTTTAATAAAAGCAATTTATGAGCGGCTTGAGATGAATGGAGCTGAGAAAGATTATTTGGATTTATTATTACTTGCCATTATAGCTGATGTAGTTCCCCTAAAAGGAGAAAATCGCTATTTATTTAAAACCGGTCTAAAAAGATTGAAAAATACAGATAGAATTGGGCTTAAGGCTCTTTACAATGAACTTGATATAAATCCTCTAACGATAAATGAAAAGACTCTGGGATTTCAGATTGGACCCTTGTTAAATTCAGCTGGTAGAATTGACAGTGCTGAAAAGGGATTAAAATTACTTCTGGCAGATGATAAAAAGCAGGCAGCCGGACTGGCCGCGGAATTATATCAAATTAACCAGCATCGAAAAGAAATAAGCCAGAAAATTTATCTGGAAGCAGAGAAGAAAATCGAAAGCGGTCAGCGGCAGGGAATTGTTGCTTATGATTCCAGCTGGCATCAGGGAGTTATTGGGATAGCAGCAGGAAGAATTACTGAGAACTATCAGGTACCGGCAGTTTTAATGACTTCAAATCAGCAGAGTGAATTGATAACCGGCTCTGCCCGCTCGATTGAAGGCGTAAATATTAATAATTTGATCGGGAAGTGTTCTGATCTTTTAGAAAAACACGGGGGTCATGCAGCAGCAGCGGGTTTCTCATTAAAGAAAGACAGATTGGAAAAATTCCGTTTAAGACTGCAGCGTCTGATTGATCAAAAATTAACAGAGATTGATTCTGAGCTAAAAATTGAGACAGATTTGAATCTGAAGCTGGAAGAAATAAATGATGATTTTTATCAGGGACTGCGACTTTTTGCTCCCTTTGGCGAAGCCAATCCAGAGCCTCTTTTTTATCTGGAAAGCAAAGTCTTAAGCAGTCGTGAAATATCGGCTGGTAAACATAAAAAACTTATTTTCGGTGATCAGGATAAAAAAATCACAGCACTCTGGTGGTGGGCGGGAGAACTGGAAAGCAACTTTTTGCAGCAGACTGCCTGCAGATTAACTGAGAATATTTATCAGGGTAATAAAAGCCTGCAGCTTGAAATAAAAGCACTTGCACCACTAAAAGATGTCGCTAAAAAAGTTAAAAAAGGAAAAAATGAAAAAAGACTGCTTAAAGTAATTGACTGGCGCCAGAAAAAAATTTCAGAACTTGAAGCTGGTGCAGAAAACACGGTTTACTTTGCTGAGGGTCTGCAGGAATATCAACTTTATCCCTTAATAAATCGAAATTATTTTAAAAAGGCTGATAAATTAGTTTTGCTCACCATTCCTCCTTCACTACCTGTCTTAAAAGAAATTATACTTTTAAGTAACTGTCAAAAATTAATTTTAGTTAAGAGCAGAGAAGAGAGTTTAGTTTTTAATAAATTCATCCAAAAATTACTTTCGCTGCTTAAATTCAGCCTGAAGCAGGAGAACGGAATTTTTAATCTGGAGCGGGCTGCACTGGCCCTTTCAGCAGAGGAGATAGCTGTTAAGAGAGCTTTAGAGTTTATTCGGGCTAAGGGAATAATTAGCTTTGAATATATCAGTTATCAGGAACTTTTAATTACAAAAGATGGTTCCAGAGATCAGGGAAAAGCTAATTTAAGCAGGCAAAATTTAAAGAAATTACTAAATGAAAGTTCAGCCTTTAGATCTTTTCTTAAAAATCAGGAAATAGAAAAAATTGAAGATCTTTTAAATAGGAGTCTGGCCTCAGCCAGATATTAAATTTCTCTGGTGTTTAAAAAAATATTAAGCCATAAAATTTGGAAGTTAGGGAAGTGGAAAGATGGAAATAAAAAAACTAAAATTTTTAGAGGGAGCTGCAGAAGCAGAAGGCTTAACAGTAATCATTGATGTTTTCAGAGCCTATACAACTGCCGCCTATCTTTTTGCAAATCAAGCAGAAAATATTTTTATAGTTAGTAAAATTAAGACAGCAAAACAATTAAAAAAGAAATTAAAAAATTCAGTATTGATTGGAGAGAGAAGGGGAATTAAAATTTCAGAATTTGACTTTAATAATTCTCCATACTTCATCTCCTGTCATAATTTTGCGGATAGAAATATAATTTTAAGTACCAGTGCCGGTACTAAAGGAATCATTGCAGCCCAAAATGCAGCTGAAATTATTACAGGTAGTTTTGTAAATATTACTGCGGTGGCTGATTATATTAAAAGCAAGGATCCTCAACTGGTCTCTCTGGTAGCAATGGGCAATAACGGAGTCACAGAGGCAGCTGAGGATAATCTTTATATCGATCAATTAACAAGAATTTTAGAAAACAAAAAAACTTTTTCTAAGGCTGAAATTAAAAAGAGATTAAGGAGTCCTGCCGGAGATAGATTTTTTGTAGAAGAGACTCAATCAGAAATGCCGGCTGAAGATTTTGAGTACTGTCTAAAAATAAATAAATTCAATTTTGTGATTAAAGCAGAGAAAGTAGATTCTGATATTTACCAACTAAAAAGAAAAGAGGGTGATTAAATGAAAAATTTTTTAATAAGCTTAGTAATTATTCTGGTTTTGTTAGTCGGTGCAGCGGTTACGAATCCTTCTCGGGAAGAATTTATCAACTGGGGTGTTGCAGAGATTCGTTCGCAGGCAGACAATGATATTGAAAGAATTTTTGGAGGTGCAGTTGCAGCACCAATGCTTGAGTTGCAGACCGAGGTTGATGATTATGTCTTTTTTAGTATTTTCACTCTACAGAAATCTGAGAGTGAAGTTAGGTATTTGGGGGTTTTTAATAATTTCTTTATACTTACTGAAAATTAAAATGAGAACTTTGTATAATTAAGTTAGAATAAAATAATTTGACATTAGAGCTGAATTTAATAAAATAATGTATGGATAATTAAAATTATAATTTGATTTGTAGCTAATCAATCTGGAGGAGATTATATATGGATGATTATTTAATTCGTGCAATAACAACCAATAAGGAAATAAGAGCTCTGGCAGTTAAATCTACTAATGTTGTGAGAGAAGCACAGGAGAGACACCAGACTACCCCTGTAGCAACTGCAGCTTTAGGTAGGGTTATTACTGGTGCCTTATTAACTGGCTCATTAGTTAAGTCTGGAGATGAAATTGTTCTAAAAATTGAAGGTACTGGACCTGCCGGTAAAATTGTAGCTGATGCCAATCAGGAGGGTGAAGTAAGAGGTTATATTGAAAATCCAAACTTAGATTTATATCAAACTGATACAGGTAAGCTTGATGTGGCAAAGGCTGTTGGGGCAGGAGAACTTTCTTTAACCAAAATTATGAGAATGAAAGAGCCTTATACAGGTAGTGTGCCGCTAGTTTCGGGAGAAATTGGGGAAGATTTAACTTATTATTTTACTGCCTCTGAACAGGTTCCATCAGCTGTAGGTCTGGGGGTTTTAGTAGACACAGATCTCAGTGTTAAAGCAGCTGGAGGATTTATTATCCAATTACTTCCTGATGCTTCTGAAGAGACTATTCAGATGCTGGAAGATAATCTGGCAAAGGTAAGTTCAGTCAGTAAATTAATTGAGGCTGGAATGACTCCGGAAGAATTATTAGAGGAACTGCTGGGAGATATGGATTATAGAATTATGGCCCGCAAAGATGTTAAGTTCAAATGCCGCTGCAGTAGAGAAAGAAGTTATGAATTAATAGCCGGACTTGGCAGAGAGGATATAGAAGAGACTCTGGCTGAAGAAGGAGAAATCGAAGTTCGCTGTCATTTCTGTAATAACACCTATACTTTTAATAAAGAAGAAGTGGAAGAACTGCTTGCTGAACTGGAAGCAAAAGAAAAAGGGATTCCCGAAGTTGATACTGATCAAATAGTTGTTGAAAATGATTAATCAGAATATAGAATAGAATAATTTTTAAAAAGTAAGCCGCAGAGAATTTAAGCTTCTCTGCGGTATTTTTTTAGTTTTGCAGCTGTAGTTTGAGGAAGCAGAGCTTTTAAATAAATATTATTTTTCTGGTATTTTTCTTCATATACCTTAGCTGTATTGTGAATCCTTTCTACCCAGGATGCTTCAGAATAGGGAAGATCCAGCTCTACTTCTACCATTTCTTCGCTGATAATTTTATTTAGTTTCTCAACAACAGAATTAGTATTAATTCTTTTTAAAGCTGAGATAAAAAGAGCATCTGGATAAATTATTTTTAAATCAGCAAGTCGTGATTCCTCAATTAAATCAATTTTGTTAAAGACCTTGATGATTTTACAGTCAACTTCAACCAACTCTTTGATTTCGTCATTAACCACCCTAATATTTCTTTCCAGATCAGAGTTTGAGGCATCAATTAAATGCAGAATAATATCAGCATTTTCTATTTCTTCCAGGGTAGTTCTAAAAGAAGCTACCAGCTGGTGGGGGAGCTTACTGATAAAGCCAACTGTGTCACTCAAAATAATATTCTGGCCCACAGGTAACTCCAGCTGCCTCATAGTAGAATCAAGAGTTGCAAACAATTTGTCAGCAGTATAACTGTCTGCTCCAGCAAGTCTGTTCATTAAAGTTGATTTCCCAGCATTTGTGTAGCCAACCAGTGCTGCCACTGGGTCACGCCTGCTGCTGCGCTGAACTTCTCTGCTGGCTTTAATTTCTTTCAAATTTTCTTTTAAACGGTGGATTTTCTTTTCAATTCGACGGCGGTCAACCTCGAGTTTTGTTTCACCAGGACCACGAGTTCCAATTCCACCTGCAAGTCTTGACATTTCTACTCCTCGTCCCTGCAAGCGGGGAAGACGATATTCTAGCTGTGCCAGTTCAACCTGAATTTTGCTTTCACGGCTGTGAGCATGACGGGCAAAGATATCTAAGATTACCTGAGAGCGATCAATTACTTTTATTTCAATTTTATCTTCCAGATTACGTTGCTGAACAGGTGAAAGTTCATTATCAAATACAATTAAATTGGCTGCTGCAGTTTCAGCTGCTTCTCTAATTTCTCTAACCTTACCACTTCCTATATAATAGGCGGGATCAATTTTTCGGTCATGATAGGTCATTTTTAAAATGCTTTTTGCTCCTGCTGTTTCAACAAGAAGTTCCAGTTCATTCAACTCACTTTCATTTTGACCAACCAGAACAGCTTTTTCTTCCATTTGTTCTATTTGATACATCTCATTTTTTTCATTGATTGTAAATTTATTATTAATAATATCATCTCCTATTGTGTTATTCTAAATTATAGAAACTAGTCAAACTAAATAATTTGTACTTCATTTTATTCACTTTTGCTTATTATTATTATAACATTTTTTAAAATAAACTAAAATTTTTAGCTGCTATCTAAATAAAACTGAGAATTAATAGGATTTAGCATAGTAAATGATAGCTAATCGCTTTTAAAGATTAAATATAATGTGAAATTAAACACTTTTATATTTGATATAATAATTTTTGCGTGTTATTCTATAAATATCAGATAAGTTATAAAAATAAAAGGCTGATATAACAACCATTATAATTTCATAAGATAAAGAAAATATTTTTTTATTAAAATTTGTTATAATCTTCACAATAACTTTATAAGTCCAAAAGGAGGATAACTAATGAAGATTAAAAATGTTAGTACAGTAGAAGAATTTGATGAGATGATTGCTGAAGTAGAGACAGCTCAAGAAGAATACGCCGAGTATAGCCAGCAGGAAGTTGATGCAATATTTAGAAGAGCTTCAATTGCTGCTAACGATCAGCGGATTGAGCTAGCTAAGCTGGCTGTTAAAGATACTGGAATGGGAATTGTTGAAGACAAAGTAATTAAAAATCATTTTTCATCCGAATATATTTATAATAAGTATCGTGATCAAAAAACATGTGGGATTCTGGAAGAAGATACTGCATATGGTATTAAAAAAATTGCGGAGCCGATTGGAATTATCGCCGGTATTGTTCCGGTAACCAATCCAACTTCAACAACAATTTTTAAGTCCTTAATTTCTTTAAAGACTAGAAATGCTATTATATTTTCTCCCCATCCTAGTGCTAAAGAGTGTACAATTGAAGCGGCAAAAACTATTCTAAAAGCTGCAGTGGAAGCAGGAGCTCCCGAAAATATTATTGGCTGGATAGATGAGCCTTCAATCGAGTTATCTCAGCATTTAATGCAGCATCCCAAAGTCAGTATGATCCTGGCAACTGGTGGCCCAGGAATGGTTAAGGCAGCTTATTCTTCAGGGAAACCAGCAATTGGGGTTGGTGCAGGAAATACTCCAGCAGTTATTGATGAGACAGCTCATCTAAAAATGGCTGTTAGTTCAATATTAATGAGTAAAACTTTTGACAACGGAGTTATCTGTGCTTCTGAACAGTCAGTAACTGTGGTTGATGAAGTTTATGATAAAGTAAAAAAGGAATTTGAAGATCGTGGAGCTTATATTTTAAGTGAAGCTGAAAGAGAAAAAGTATCCGAAATTCTGCTTATTGACGGCCATATTAATGCTAAAATTGTAGGGCAGAGTGCTCATAATATCGCAGCAATGGCAGGAGTTAATGTACCTCAGGATGCAAAAGTATTAATTGCAGAAGTAGAAGAGGTTGGTAAAGAAGAGCCTTTTTCTTATGAGAAATTATCACCAACTCTTGCTTTATATAAAGCAGCTGAGTTTAAAGACGCAGTGGCTAATGCAGTTGAATTAGTTAAATTTGGTGGAATTGGTCATACCTCCGTTTTATATACTGACAGTATAAATGATGAGCGTAAAGATTATTTCAGTCATCAGATGAAAACAGGTAGAATTTTAGTTAATATGCCTTCATCACAGGGAGCAATTGGTGACATTTATAACTTTAAGCTCGAGCCATCATTAACTTTAGGTTGTGGGTCATGGGGTGGAAATTCAGTCAGTGAAAATGTGGGGGTTAAACATCTAATGAATATAAAAACGACTGCAGAAAGAAAAGAAAATATGCTCTGGTTTAAAGTTCCCGAAAATATTTATTTTAAATATGGAGCGCTACCTTCTGCTCTGGCAGAATTGAAAGACAAAAAGCGAGCCTTTATTATGACAGATAAGCCGCTTGCCAAAATGGGCTATACTGATCGAGTTACAGATGAACTGGATAAGCATGGTGTTGATTATAGAGTGTTTGCCGATGTTGAGCCAGATCCAGAAATTTCTATGGTCCGGAAAGCTGTAAAACAGATGCAGAGTTTTAAACCTGATTTAATCATTGCTCTTGGTGGGGGCTCACCAATGGATGCCGCAAAAATTGCCTGGCTGTTATATGAACATCCAGAGGCAGAGTTTAAGGAACTCTCAATGACCTTTATGGATATCAGAAAGAGAATTTATAAATTTCCTGAATTAGGAAACAAAGCTGAACTGGTTGCGATTCCGACTACTTCCGGTACAGGTTCAGAAGTTACTCCTTTTGCAGTAGTAACAGATGACAGTACAGGAATAAAATATCCGATTGCTGATTATGAGTTAACACCAAATATGGCAATTGTTGATCCTGATCTGGTGCTATCAATGCCTAAAACTCTGACAGCACATTCCGGGATAGATGCTTTAGTTCATGCAATTGAAGCCTATGTATCAGTTTTATCAAGTGAATATACCAGAGGCTTATCTTTAGAAGCCATAAGATTAATCTTTAAATATTTACCCGAGTCTTATCAGGGAGGAGCAGATGCCAGAAAAGCAAAAGAAAAGATTCATTATGCAGCTACAACTGCTGGTATGGCTTTTGCCAATGCCTTTTTAGGAATCTGTCACTCAATGGCTCATAAGCTGGGATCGGCTTTTCATTTATCACATGGATTGGCAAATGCTTTACTAATTAACAATGTCATCAAATATAATTCCAGTGATAAACCAGTTAAACAGACAGCTTTTCCACAGTATAAATATCCAAGAGCTAAAATTAGATATGCAAAAATAGCAGATCACCTTGGTCTGGGAGGAAGAACTCCAGAGGAAAAGGTAGATCTTTTAATAGATGCAATTAATGAACTGAAAACAGAATTGGATATTCCCGCAACAATTCAGGAAGCAGGAGTAACAGAAGAACAGTTTAATAAAAAAGTTGATGCGATCTCCGAATTAGCTTTTGATGATCAGTGTACAGCAGCAAATCCACGCTATCCGCTGATTTCAGAAATCAAAGAGCTATATCAAAAATCATTTAAAGGAGATTTATAATAAATTTGCCCAAATGCTAAAATATACTCTAGCAAAAAGATGCTCTCCCCAGAGCATCTTTTTGTGATTCAAAATATCGTATATAATAGATACTTTGTTGATTTTCGCAAAATTAAAAAGTTAAAAACAGTAAGATTTAAATTACTTAAAACTTAGAGGAGGACATACAATGAACGAAATAATTATATGTGTTGGCAGCAGCTGTCATTTAAAGGGGTCAGAGAAGATAATAGAAATTTTTAAGAAAGAAATTGAAAAAAATCAGCTTCAAGAAATAAAAATTTCTGGCAGTTTCTGTCAGGGGAACTGTACGGCAGGCGTTAATATAGAAATAGATGGCCAGAAGATAGCTGCAGTCACTGAAGAAAATGCCAGAGGAATCTTCAAAAAATATTTGCTGGATGATCAAAATGAATGAGACCTTGATTGTCAGGCCGGCCAGCTGTAAGGACTGTCATAAGTGTCTCCGGGAATGTCCGGTAGCAGCAATTGGATTTAAAGATAATCAGGCTTTTATTATTGAAGAAAAATGTATTTACTGTGGCAACTGTATTAAAACCTGTCCTCAGGGAGCAAAAAGTGCGCTTTTTGAAGAAAAGAAATTAGAAGCATATTTGGAATCAGACAGCTATTTAATTGCCTCAATCGCACCATCGTTTGTGGCTGCTTTCTCTGAGCTTAAACCAGGACAGTTAGTTAAAGCACTAAAATTAATTGGTTTTGATTATATAGCTGAAACTGCAGAGGCTGCTGCCAGAGTTGTACAGCAGTTTAAAGAGGAGAGAAAAGAGATGGATAAAACTCTGATGACTTCCTGCTGCCCGGCGGTAGTAAATTTAATTGAAAAACACTATCCAGAATTACTGCCCCAACTAGCTTCCGTCCTCTCCCCAATGATGCTGCAGACAGCAGAATTAAAAAATAAATTTGAAAAGGCAAGAGTAGTTTTTATTGGTCCCTGTCTGGCCAAAATTGAAGAAAGTAAAAATGAAAAAAGAAGAAATTATAGACCTGATATTGTAATAACCTTTGAACATCTCAGGCTTTTTTTAGAGAAGAAGGGAATTAAAATTTCTGAACTTAACGAGGTAGAGGTGGATCTTCCAGCCTCTCAGTTGACTGCAGATTATGCTCTTTCGGGTGGTGCTGTTAAAGCAGCAGATTTACTTCGAGCTGATCCCGGTTGTGGAAATAAAGCACTGCATTTAAGTGGTCTTGATAATATAATAAATTTTCTGGAAGATTTAAAAAGAGATAAGGCTAAGATTAAGGTAGAGCTGGTCGAACTGCTTGCCTGCTCAGGGGGGTGTATTAATGGTCCGGCAATCAATAATGATTTAAGTATTCCTTTAAAAGAGTTAGAAGTTCATAATTATTTAACAGCTAATAAAAAAAATAAAATTAAAAGCTATCTTCCTATAAATAAAGAGGTATCAATTAAAAGAGAACATCAGAATAAAAAAATGCAGCTGCCTGAAGTACCGGAGTCAGCAATTAGAAAAATATTGGCTTCGATTGCTAAAGAAAAGAAAGAGGACGAAAAAGACTGTGGTGGCTGTGGTTATTCGAGTTGTCGCGAAAAAGCAGCTGCAGTATATCATGGATTTGCGGAAAAGAAAATGTGTATTCCCTACATGAAATCAAGAGCTGAGTCTCTATCTCAAATTATAGTTGAGTCATCACATAATGCGATAGTTGTAGTCAACGATCAGATGGAAATTCAGAAATTTAATCCTGTGGCCCGAGAACTATTTACTCAGACGAATAGAGATTTGAAGGGGATAAAACTGGATAAATTTATTAACAGCAGTAGTTTTCAAAAAGCCTGGAATCTTAATCAGCGGCTTATTCACCAAAAATGCTCCTATAAAAAGGGAGGTATTATCGTCGATCAGACTATTTTCGCGCTTAAAGAACATAAAGTTATAGTTGGAATTTTAACTGATATCAGCCAGCAGGAAAAACAGCGGCTTGAGCTTCAGAAAATGAAAAAAGTAGCTGTTGAAAAAACAAATGATGTTGTTAATAAACAGATGCAGACTGTGCAGGAAATAGCAGGTCTTTTAGGAGAAACAACTGTAGAAACAAAGGCTGCTTTAACAGAACTTGCAGATCTGCTGCAGGCAGGTGATGAATAATGGAACTGGTTTTTGAAGAATTTTATAGATCGATTCCTAAAGCTGGAGAGGAAGTCTGTGGTGATAGCGTAGAGATTATTAAAAAAAGAAACAAAACTATTGTCGTTTTATCTGATGGTCTGGGAAGTGGTATTAAAGCCAATATTCTTTCCACCTTAACCGCAAAAATTGCTTCCGGGCTGCTGGAAAAAGAACTACCTTTAAAAGAAATTCTTTCGACCATTCTGGCTACACTTCCTGTTTGTGAAGTTAGAGGAATTGCTTATGCTACCCTGGTTTTTTTAATAATTGATCAAAATCAGCAGCTGCGGCTGATAGAAATTGATAGTCCTTCAGCTTTTTTATTTAGAAACAAACAGGTGCAAAAATTAGATTATAGAGAGTTTGAATTAGAAGGCAAAAAAATTAGAGAGGCCAATTTTAAATTTCAGCGTCAGGATCAGCTGTTTTTAGTTAGTGATGGAGTTACTCATGCCGGGATAGGGGGACTTCTAAATTTCGGTCTGGGCTGGGAGGGAGTCGCCTGTGAAATTGAAAGAGTAGTTAAAAGAAGTCAGACAGATTTAAAAAATAATATTAATAAACTAGTTAAAGTTTTTAATACTTTTTATGGGGATCAGGCTGGTGATGACTTTACAATTATTGGTATGAAATATCGTAGGAAAAGAAAATTAAATATCTGGAGTGGTCCTCCTTTGAAAAAAGAAAATGACAGTCTTCTGGCCAGGAAAATTTCTGAAGCCGAAGGTAAAAAGATTATTAGTGGGGGAACTACAGCTCAAATTGCAGCTCGCGAATTGAACAGAGATCTAGAGGTTGGACTTAAATATTATGATCGAGATATTCCTCCAATCAGTAAAATGGATGGAATTGAACTTTTAACTGAGGGATTATTAACTTTAAACCGGGTTCTTTCAATGCTAAAAAAATATAAACCTGGTCAGATTCCAGTTGAAGGTAAGGATGGAGCTTCTCGTTTTACCCGTCTGCTTTTGGAAAGTGACAGTGTTAAATTTCTGGTAGGCCGAGCTGTTAATGAATCTCATCAGAGTCTTAATCTGCCAATTAATCTTGGAATCAGAAGTCAGATAATTAGTCAGATTGCTGAGCAGCTGAGGCGGATAAAAAAGAAGGTCGAAATTGAATGGTTTTAAGTCAGAGGAGGTGGAATAGATGTCCAAAAACATTTTGAAAATATGTATAGGAACTCCCTGTCATTTGATGGGAGCTGCGAATTTGCTTGAATCAGTAGAAAAATTTGATTGTAAGCTGCGGCAAAAAATAGAGTTAAAAACAAGTCACTGTATTGATAACTGTTGTGATCAGGCTCCAGTTGCTGAATTTAATGGTAAAGTTTATCAGAATTTAAATCCGGAAAAACTATATAAGATTATAAGAGAGAATATAAAATAGGAGCTGTTAAAATGAGTAATAATGCTATTTCTGAGATTGTTAAGTTAAAAAGAAAACTGTATGTTGAGCTTCTCAAGCTTGTTAAATCTGGAGATCTGACAGCAGAAATTTCGAATTTATCTAAAAAAATGATAACAAAAGATACAGCTCGCTACAGATGCTGTGAATTTAAAGAAAGAGCTATTTTTGAGGAGCGAATTAAAGCAGTACTGGGTTTTAATATTGCAGAAAACAGCAAAAAAAGTTTGGAGGAACTGGCAGCTTCATTGCCACGCTGGCAGAAGAAAAAAAGGATAGTTGAAGTAATTGGTAAAGCATGTGACAGTTGTCCAATTGATAAATATCTAGTTACCGATGCCTGCAGAAATTGTGTAGCCCATAAATGTGTTAATAGCTGTCCGGTAAAGGCAATAGTAGTTATTCAGAATAAAGCTTATATTGATCAGGATAAATGTGTGGAGTGTGGCAAATGTGCTCAGGCCTGTTCTTATAATGCTATCTTAGAAAATGAACGCCCCTGCAGCAGAGCCTGTGAGCTTGATGCCATCAGTTCTGATTCCAATCGTCAGGCTAAAATTGATCAAAAAAAGTGTGTAAGCTGCGGCAGCTGTATAGCAGCCTGCCCTTTTGGAGCAATAACAGCGATTAGTGATCTGATTGAAGTTGCCCTAAATTTGTTTGCTGAAAAAAATAACTTGGCTGTGATGCTTGCGCCTTCATTTTTAGGCCAATTTGGACATCAGCAGAGTGCAGCAAAGGTAAATTATGCTCTGAAAAAAGTTGGTTTTAGGCTGGTGAGAGAAGTTGCTGCTGGAGCTGAAATAACTGCAGCAGCTGAAGCTGAAGAACTGGAAGAAAAAATTGAATTTAATAAGACATTACTTTCTTCCTGCTGTCCGGCCTTTAAAAAAATGGTAGAAAATGAATTTGAAGAACTTTCAGCTCTAATTTCTAAGACAGACTCTCCGATGTCAGTAACCGCGGCAGAAATTAAGAGTAAAAATCCTGAACTGAAGACTGTTTTTGTGGGACCATGTACTGCCAAAAAGGCAGAGGCACTAAAGGATAAAAATGTTGATTATGTTTTAAATTTTGCAGAGATGCTCGCCTTATTTACAGCCAGCAATATTAATTTAGCTCAAATAAATGAGGAAGAAGAACTAAATGATGCCGGACAATTAGGCAGACAGTTTGCCTATGCTGGGGGTCTGCAGCAATCTTTAAAGGAACTGACAGCATCTGATTTTAAATGCCGGCAGCTAGATGGATTAGGAAGACTAAAAAAGGAACTTTATTTAATCAGGGCAAATAAACATGATTATAATTTTCTGGAAGGGATGGCCTGTAGTGGTGGCTGTGTTGGGGGTCCATTTTCGATTATTAATCAAAATTTAGCTAAAAAATTAGTAAAAGAATTTGCAGAATCCTTTTAGTTCTTGATTTTTGGTTTAAATAATAATTGCTAAATTCCAGCTTAAAAATTGATAAAAACTTATAAATGTATTATAATTGAAATGCCGGGATACCGGCATTTTTTCTGTTCAATATGCAGGAAATAAGTGATTTTAACTTAAATAGAAAAGTTAGTGGAGTGATTGTAATGAGTGAATACCCTGCTGGTGGAGTATATATTTTAAAAATAAAAGTTGAATATCAAAAGAAGATTAGGATTGGTGCCCTGGGTAAGAAAGACTTTACTCCTGGTTATTATTTTTATGCGGGTACAGCTCAGCGGAACCTTGAAGCAAGAATTAAACGTCATTACAGCAGTGATAAAAAATTCCACTGGCATATAGATTACTTTTTAGCAGAAGTAAAGCTGGAAAAAGATTTTGTTTTTGAGCTCCCAGCTGAAGGAGAATGTTTTCTGGCCCAAACTTTAATCAATAATGGTGGTAGAACACCAGTAGAAGGTTTTGGGGCCAGTGACTGCAGCTGTGGCAGTCATTTAATTTATTTTTCTCTGACTGAAGGTAGAGAGATTATGGAGCAGCTAAGTTCAGAAAAGGATTTGGAAGCAGAATTTTATGCGGCTAAGGGTTAAAATAATAACATTTAAAAAAATAATAAGTTTTAAAATAAGGAAGTGATTTGGTGGAAGCAAGTGAAGTACTGAAAAATTTAAATCAGGCTCAAAAAGATGCTGTTAAACACCATAAAGGTCCAGAGCTGGTGCTGGCTGGTGCTGGTAGTGGAAAAACTAGAGTTCTGACCAGAAGAATAGGTTATTTAATCAACCATTATGGAGTTTCTCCCTATAATATTCTTGCTGTAACCTTTACCAATAAAGCAGCAAATGAAATGAAAGAAAGAGTAAAGGATATGGTGGGAGGAGTAAACAGCAGCCTCTGGGTTAGTACTTTTCACTCTTTTTGTGTTCGGATTTTACGCCGCGAGGCGGAAAAGCTTGGTTATAATAAAAATTTTGTTATTTTTGACAGTCTCGATCAGCGAAAACTGGTAAAAGAAGTTTTAAAATCAAAAAATCTAGATCCCAAAAAAACTAAACCGAGATCTGTTTTAAGTAAAATTTCAAATGCAAAAAATGAACTAAAAACTCCGGAAGAGATGCGAGCAGTTTCTGGCAGTTTTTTTGATCAGACTGCAGCTGATATTTATGCAGAATATCAAAAACGTCTTAAAGAAAATAATGCTATGGACTTTGATGACCTGATTCAGCAAACTGTAAGGCTTTTTGAAGAATATCCACTTGTTCTGGAACACTATCAGGAACGTTTTAAATATATTCTGGTAGATGAGTATCAGGATGTCAATCATGCTCAGTACCAGTTGGTAAATTTGCTGGCAGAGAAATACCGAAATGTATGCGTAGTTGGTGATCCAGATCAGGGAATCTATGGTTTTAGAGGAGCTGACATCCGCAATATTTTAAATTTCGAAGATGATTATCCGGATGTTAAAACTATTCGCCTGGAGCAGAATTATCGCTCTAAAGGGAATATTTTAAAAGCTGCTCAGGCAGTAATTAAAAATAATGCCTCCCGCAAAGAAAAAGAACTGTGGACAGATCAAGGGGAAGGTCCTAAACTGGAACTTTATGAAGCTAAAGATGAAAAAGAAGAGGCTGATTTTGTCTGTCGAACTGCAAAAAAACTGACTGAAAAGGAAGATTTAACCTTTGATGATCTGGCTGTTTTATACAGAACAAATTCTCAGTCAAGAGCTTTTGAGGATATGCTGATGAAATATGGTATTCCCTATCAGATAGTCGGGGGAGTTCGTTTTTATGAACGAATGGAGATTAAAGATATTATGGCTTATCTGCGTCTTATTTACAATCCGGCTGATGATATCAGTTTTTTAAGGATTATTAACCGTCCTAAAAGAGGAATTGGAGCCGGGACTCTGGGTAAGATCCAGGATTTTGCTGAAGCAGAAGGTCTTAACTTATATCAGGCTGCTTTAAAGTCTAAAGAAAACCCTGCTTTAAGTGGAACCTATGCTAAAAGAGTGCTTCATTTTACAGAAATTATAGAAGAATTAAGAGCTGAACAGGATGAGATTGCCCTGGCCAGATTGACTGAAAAACTTTTAGATAAAAGTGGTTACCGTCACAATTTAGAAGAAGAAAAAACAGCTGAAGCAGAGAGTAGATTGGAAAATATAGAAGAATTATTTTCTGTTATCAATGAGTATATGAAAAATAGTGACAACAATACTCTGGCTGGATTTTTAGAGGAAGTTACTCTAATGTCAGATATTGATTCTATGGAAGAGAATCAGAGTTCTTTAACTTTGATGACCATTCATTCTGCTAAAGGATTGGAGTTTCCAGTTGTCTTTTTAGTCGGTATGGAAGAAGGAATTTTTCCTCACTCTAATTCAATGTTTGAACAAAAAGGAATGGAAGAAGAAAGGCGTCTCTGCTATGTTGGGATGACCAGAGCAGAAGAAAGATTATATTTAAGCAGAGCACAGGTCAGACTTCGTTTTGGGGAAAGAAAAATAAATCCTCCTTCTCAATTTATCGAAGAGATACCTTCTGAACTGCTTTCAGGGGCAGCTGATACCCGTTCTGAAATGGCAAAAGAGGAAGAACTTATTCATAGTGATAATTCTGGTACTGATTATGCTATTGGTCAAAAAATTGTCCATCCTCGCTGGGGAATTGGAACTATTCTTTCTATTCGGGGAGAAAAAAATCCAGAATTAAAAATTGCTTTTGCCGAAGGTAAGACCAGAAATTTACTGGCAGAATATGCTCCAATACAGAAAGTTTAGGTAGGTGTAGAGATGACAAATTTAACAAAAGAAAAGGCAGAAAAGAAAGTAAAAGCTTTAAGAAAAAAAATAAGAGAACATGAATATAAATATTTTGTACTTGATGATCCTTCAATTTCTGATGCTGAGTTTGATCAGTTGATGCAGAAATTAATTAAACTTGAAGAAGAGTTTCCCGAACTTGTAACTGAAGATTCCCCCACTCAGCGAGTCGGAGGAGAGGTTCTGGATGAATTTGAAAAAGTTGAGCATTCTGCAGCTATGCTGAGTCTGGATAATGCATTTGATGCTGGGGATTTAAGAGATTTTGATCAGCGGGTCAGGAAAAATCTTAGTGGTGAAGATTATCAGTATGTAGTAGAGCACAAAATTGATGGTCTTTCGGCAGTGATGAGATATAGAGATGGGAGTTTTGAGTTGGGTGCAACCCGGGGGAATGGAGAAGTTGGTGAGGATATTACTCAAAATATGAAAACTATCCGCTCACTTCCCTTAAAAATTGAAGAGCAAGCAGAGATGGAGCTCAGAGGAGAAATTTATCTGGCAAAAAGTGAATTCCAGCGTTTAAATGAGGAAAGGTTGGAAAATGAAGAAGCTCCCTTTGCCAATCCCCGTAATGCCGCTGCAGGTTCAGTTAGACAGCTGGACAGTAAAATTGCTGCTCAGCGCAGTTTATCTATTTTGATTTATGATCTTATTTCCCATTCAACCAGAGAATTTGAGACCCATCTTGAAGTGTTTTCTTACTTAAAAGAGCTGGGTTTTAAGGTCAACTGGCATCAAGCAGCTGCAGATATTGAGGCGGTTATTGAAATCTGTGAACACTGGCAGGAAGAAAGGGAAAGTCTGGATTTTGAGATTGATGGACTGGTAATCAAAATTAATAATCTTTCACTGAGAGAAAAATTAGGTTCAACAGCAAGGTCACCTCGCTGGGCAATTGCCTATAAATTCCCGGCTCAGCAGAAGACAACTCAAATTAAAGATATAGAAATTTCACTCGGGAGGACAGGGGCACTAACCCCCACAGCTATTCTGGAGCCAGTGGAGTTGGCTGGCTCAACAGTGAGTAGAGCGACTCTGCATAATGAAGATGAAATAAAAAGAAAAGATATCCGGATTGGTGATACTGTTCTGGTTCAGAAAGCAGGAGATATAATTCCCGAAGTTGTAAAAGTAATAAAAGAAGAACGCGATGGTTCAGAAAAAGAATTTAAAATGCCAGATCAGTGTCCGGTCTGTGGTGGTGAGGTAATTAGGCCTGAGGGTGAAGCTGTTACCCGCTGTACTAATATCAGCTGCCCCGCCCAGCGCAAGGAGAGTATACTTCATTTTGTTTCCAGAGATGCGATGAATATAGATGGGGTTGGTCCTGCATTAATTGAACAGCTTTTGGAAAACAATCTGATAGAAGATTATGCTGATCTTTACTTTTTAAAGCAGTCACATCTTAAGGACCTGGATAGAATGGGCGAAAAATCTTCTCAAAATGTGATAGAGGCAGTTGAAGCCAGTAAAGACAGAGAATTCTTTCGGGTTCTCTATGCACTGGGAATCAGACATGTTGGAATTGGTGCTGCCAGAATTTTAGCAGCAAACTTTAATTCTATAGAAGAGCTGCAGCAGGCTTCAGCAGAAGAATTAGAAGCAATTGATGAAATTGGCCCGGTGATTGCCGAGAGTATTGTTGGGTTTTTTAAGGAAAGACACAATAGAGATCTTTTGAGCAGATTAAAGCAGGCCGGGATCAGGCTGCAGAAAAAAGAATCAGAAAGCACAAAATTTCTTGAGGGCTTAAAATTTGTGTTTACAGGTTCCTTAAACAATTACAGCCGTTCTGAGGTTAAAGATTTAGTTGAAAAAGCTGGCGGCAGGGCAGTTTCTTCAGTTAGCTCTAAAACAGATTATCTGGTAACTGGAGATAATCCTGGTTCTAAATATGATAAAGCCAGGGAGCTCGGGATCGAAATCTTGACTGAAGAAGAGTTTAAGGAATTAATTGAGGAGAAAAATTCTTCTGAGAATTAAGTGTTATTATTTGCTAATCATTTAAGATTAGAATTTTAAATAGATTATAAAATTATCCTAAAGTGAGGAGGAAATATAAATGATTGATAAAAAAGATGTAGAGTATGCAGCAGGTTTAGCACAGCTTAAACTTGATGAGGAAGAAAAAGAAAAGTATACAGAACAGATTGGTGAAATACTTGATTATGTTGATAAGCTGAGTGAACTGGATACAGATGATGTTGTACCAACAGCGTATACAGTACCCATGAAAAATGTACTGCGTAAAGATGAGGTTCAGGAGTCACTTCCGCGTGAAAAATCACTGGCCAATGCGCCGGATAAAAAAGATGGGCAGTTTAGAGCACCAAAAATTATGTCAGATTAAGCAGTTAAGGAGGTAAGATAATAAAATGAATATTTATGATTTAACAATTCATGAACTAAAAGATAAGATTGCTGCCGGAGAAATGACTCCTGCAGAAATTAAAAAAGCTTTTGCAGATAGAATTAATGATGTAGAAGATAGAGTAAAGTCTTATATTACAGTAACTGATGAGCTTGCAGAAAATGGGCTAGCAGACTATGAAAATAAGAAGGATGGTCTTTTAGCTGGGATTCCAATTGCAGTTAAGGATAATATGTCAACAGATGGCATAAAAACCAGCTGTGCTTCAAAAATGCTGAAAAATTATAAACCACCCTATGATGCAACAGCTGTGAAAAAATTAAACGAAGCTGGAGCAGTTATTATGGGAAAAACCAATATGGATGAGTTTGCTATGGGATCTTCAACCGAAAACTCTGCCTTTTTCAACACCCATAACCCCTGGAATTTAGATCGAGCTCCCGGTGGATCCAGTGGAGGATCAGCAGCAGCAGTTGCAGCAGGCGAATGTGCAGCAGCTCTGGGATCTGATACAGGTGGTTCAATTAGACAACCTGCGTCTTATTGTGGAGTAGTAGGTTTAAAGCCTACTTATGGTATGGTTTCTCGTTATGGGCTGGTAGCTTTTGCTTCTTCTTTGGATCAAATTGGCCCTATTACAAAGGATGTTGAAGACAGTGCAATTTTGATGAATGTAATTGCAGGTCATGATCCAAAAGATTCTACATCTATTGAAGGCAAAAAAGAAGACTATACTGAATATCTTAAAGAAGATGTCAGTGGTATGAAGATTGGTATTCCAGAAGAATACTTTAATTTAGATTTTGATAAAGATGTTAAAGAAAGTGTACTATCAGCAGTAGAAAAGCTTAAAGAAGCGGGAGCTGAAGTGGAAACGGTACATATGACAGATGCTTCTTATGCTCTGGCAGCTTATTACGTAATTGCTCCAGCAGAGGCCAGTTCTAACTTGGCTCGTTATGATGGGGTTCGTTATGGTCTGCGCAGTGAACATGCTGCTGATATTAGTGAAATGTTTACGAACACCAGACATGAGGGTTTTGGTGATGAAGTAAAAAGAAGAATAATGATTGGTACTTATGCCTTAAGTTCAGGTTACTATGATGCTTATTATCTTAAAGCTCAGAAGGTTAGAACTCTGATTAAGGATGATTTTGACCGTATTTTCAATGATTTCGATCTAATTATTACTCCTACGGCACCGACAACAGCTATTGAACTGGGATCAAATAGTGATCCGCTAGAAATGTATTATACAGATATCTTTACAGTACCAATTAATATTGCCGGTGTGCCAGCAATGTCTGTACCCTGTGGCTTTGACAGCAAAGAAATGCCAATAGGGCTGCAGTTAATTGGACCTCACTTTGGTGAGGGGAAAATTATTCAGGCAGCTTATACGCTGGAAAAATTATTAGATATTAGCAATAAAAGAGCGGAATTATAAATACTTAAGAGAGGTGAAAAAATGTCCACTAAATATGAAACAGTAATTGGACTTGAAGTCCATGTACAGCTAAATACAGATTCTAAGATTTTCTGCGGCTGCAGCACAGAATTTGGCAAAGAACCCAATGAAAATACATGTCCGGTATGTCTGGGATTACCTGGAACTCTGCCGGTATTAAATAAAAAAGCGGTAGATTATGCAATTATGGCAGGTTTAGCTCTAAATTGTGATATTGCTGAATACTCTAAATTTGATCGCAAAAATTATTTCTATCCAGATCTGCCAAAGGCCTACCAGATTTCTCAATTTGATCTGCCAGTTGCAGAAGACGGTAAAATTGAAATTGAAACTGATGAGGGTATCTTTAATATTGGAGTCACCAGAGTTCATTTAGAGGAAGATGCAGGTAAATTGATCCATGAGGGGAGTATTGATAAATCTAAAGGTAGTCTGGTAGATTATAATCGTACCGGAGTTCCTCTCATTGAAATTGTTAGTGAACCTGATATGAGAACTCCTGCTCAGGCAAGGGCTTATTTAACTGAGCTAAAAATGATCATGGAGTATCTTGAGATTTCTGACTGCAATATGGAAGAAGGCTCTCTACGCTGTGATGCCAATGTGTCCCTGCGGCCTGTAGGACAGGAAGAATTTGGCACTAAAGCAGAGTTGAAAAACATGAACTCTTTCAGTGCAGTAGAAAAGGGTTTAGAATATGAGGTTAAAAGACAGCGTGAAATTCTGGAAGAAGGTGGGGAAGTTGTTCAGGAAACTAGAACCTGGGATGAGTCTTTAAATAAGACAATCTCCATGCGTGGTAAAGAAGAAGCACATGATTATCGCTACTTCCCTGAGCCTGATTTAGTTCCTCTAGAAATTGATGAAGCCTGGAAAGAAGAAATGCGTAAAGAAATTCCAGAACTGCCGCGAGAAAAGTATAAGCGCTTTGTTTCCGAACTGGGGCTGCCTGAGTATGATGCAGGTGTGCTGACAGGAGACAAAGATATGGCAGTTTTCTTTGAAGAGGTTCTTAAAGACTATACTGACCCTAAAAACTTAAGTAACTGGATGATGGGAGAATTTTTGAGATTATTGAATGAAAATAATCATTCACCATTTGAGTCTGGTGTTACTCCACTGAATCTGGCAAAAATGCTGAAGCTGATTGATCAGGATGTTATCAGCGGTAAAATTGCCAAAGAAGTTTTTGAAAAAATGTATAACAGTGGTAATGATCCTGAGACTATTGTAGAGAGCGAGGGTCTAAAACAGATTAGTGATGAAGATGAATTAGAAAATATTGTTGATGGAATTATTGAAGCTAATCCAGATGCAGTAGAAGATGTTCAGAGTGGTAAGGATAGAGCAATAGGATTTTTAGTAGGACAGGTAATGAAAGAAACAAGAGGTAAGGCCAATCCTGGTCTGGTAAATCAGATGTTGAGGGATAAATTGATGGATTAAATAGAATTTAATTCAATAACTAATAAATAGCTTATTTACTGGTCTCCGGAAAGCTGCATTTTTGGAGGCCAGTAAAATTATTAAAAAATAGATTAATATTATTTTTAAGGGTGATTTTTTTGAATATTGAAAATATAAAAGCGAAGATTCAGAATAGAATACCCGGACCGACCAGAATACAGCATTATTTTTCAGTTTTAATTCCTTTAGTTGAGATTGATGGTGAGATACATTTAATTTATGAGCTGCGATCTAAGAATTTAAACACTCAGCCAGGAGAAGTATCTTTTCCAGGAGGAAGAATTGAGAGAGGGGAGGAATTCTCTCAGGCTGCTGTTAGAGAATGTAGTGAAGAGCTTTTGATTCCAGAAACAAAAATTGAACTTTTGGGAGAAACAGATTATTTAATAACACCATTTAATTTTATAATTTATGCTTTTGTTGGTAAAATAAATGTGAATTCAATTGAAGAAATCGGGGTTAATAATTACGAAGTTGAGGAAATTTTTACAGTTCCCTTAAAATTTTTTTTGAATCATCAGGTGGAAAAGTATGCAGCAGTTTTAAAAAGTGAATTTGATCAAGATTTCCCCTATCATCTTCTACCACAGGGAGAAAAGTATAACCCCAGACAGGGTGATTATCAAATTTATTTTTACCGCTATCAGGGACGAGTTATCTGGGGAATTACAGCAGAAATAACAAAATCTTTTATCGATATCTTAAAACATTAATTTATCTTTATTGGAGGAATTATGCTTTTTGTCTGGAATATGGTACTAACAAACAGTTTAAATAAATTTACTGGGAAAAAGGAGTTGGTTTCTAATGATTAAGTTTATTTTTGCTGACAGTTGGTCACCCTATCTTGTGGGGACATTAATTGGAGTTTTAAGCTGGTTTTCCTTTATAATTTCCAGGAAAGCCCTCGGCACCTCTACCTCATTTGCCAGAGGGTCTGCAAAATTGGGGGCTCTTTTCCTGGGAGAAAAAGTTTATGATTGGAAGTATTATCAGAAATATAAACCTGAACTCGAATGGCAGTCAATGCTGGTAATTGGAATTGTAATCGGAAGTTTTATTTCCGCAGTTCTTTCTGGAGAGTTTAATCTGGCTTTTCTACCTCAAACAGAATTTGAGTCAATTTTAAATCAGAATCTAATCGGCAGAATTTTTTCAGCTTTTACTGGAGGTATTTTCCTGGGCTTTGGGGCTCGTCTGGCAGGCGGCTGTACAAGTGGGCACGGTATAAGTGGAACTTTTCAGTTAAGTATTGCCAGCTGGATTAGTTTAGTCGGATTTTTTGTTGGGGGAGCTATAACTGCATTTTTAATTTTTTAATTGAGGCAGGTGGAAAGATATGGAAAGCAAACTTAGATTAATTAAGGGACTGGGTACCGGAATATTTTTTGGTTTTCTGCTTCAGCGAGGTGGAGTAACTGATTATAATGTTTTAGTCGGTCAGCTTCTTTTAGAAGATTTTACGGTAGCCAGGATAATTTTAACTGCAATAGTTGTTGGAATGCTGGGAGTTTATTTTTTAAGCGATAGAGGGCTTGTTGTACTTAAACCTAAGTCCGGTTCCTTGCGGCGTACAATTTCTGGAAGTTTAATTTTTGGAGCAGGTTTTGCTCTGCTTGGTTACTGTCCGGGTACAATTGCTGGTGCTATTGGTCAGGGGAGTATTGACGCCCTTATCCCCGGGCTGCTAGGGATTTTTACTGGTTCCTTTATTTTTGCAGCTTTTTATGAAAAATATAGTGATTTTATAGAGAAAAATAAATTCAAGTTTAATACTTTTCCCGAGCTTTTTAAAATTAATCACTGGAAAATTATTATTCCCCTGACTACTGTAATTATTATCTTTTTATTCTGGCTGGAGAGTATAGGCTTTTAAGTTAGAGAGTCTGGGCTTTTGGGTTAGAGATTTAGAATAAAATTACAAAAATGGAGTGGTTATTTATGTTATTTGAAAAAATAAAATCACCAGGACTTGCTCATATTTCATATTTAATTGGTGATGGTAGTGAGGCTGTGGTGATTGATCCCAGAAGAGACATTGATATTTACTTAGAAAAAGCTGTAGAAGCAGGATATAAGATTACTAAAGTTTTTGAGACTCATCGTAATGAAGATTATATAGTTGGCTCAAATGAATTAAAAGTAAAAACTGGAGCTGAAATTTGGCATGCAGATCGGATGCTGGATTATCAGTATGGCAAAGCTGTTGAGGATGGCCAGGAGTTTAAGGTTGGGAGTTTAAAGTTTAAAGCAATGCATACACCCGGACACACTCCTGGTTCAATGTCCTATCTTCTATATGGTTATGAGGGAGAACCCTGGATGGTCTTTACCGGAGATGCACTTTTTGCTGGAGATGTTGGCAGAATTGATTTTCTGGGTGAGGAGAATTTGGAGAAGACAGGAAGCTGGTTATATGATTCTATTTTCAATAAAATACTGCCTTTGGGAGATGAAGTTATTCTCTGTCCTGCTCATGGTGCTGGTTCGGTCTGTGCTTCAGCAATTTCGGATAGAGAATGGACAACTCTTGGTATAGAAAAGAAGTTAAACCCTAAACTTCAGGTTAAAAATAAAGAAGAATTTATTAATCTTGTTGGCGAAATGTTGGAATATCCTCCTTATTTTAAAAATATGGAAGAATCGAATTTAACCAGACAGGAACTTTTGGCTAACTATCAGCAGCCAGCTGCTCTTTCAGCTGCTCAGTTTACTGAAGCTATGGAAGATGATAATACTTATATTATAGATGTAAGAACAGAAGTCAGTTATGCATCTGCACATCTACCAGGTTCAATTTCTATTCCTCTACAAAATCTTCCAAGTTTTGTCGGTTGGTTTATTCCAACTGGAGCCAGGATTTTACTGGTAACTGAAGGTGAATATCCTAAAGAAGCGATCAAGCATTTATATAGAACTGGTTATGATAATATTCTTGGCTATCTAGGAGGGGGAATTATTAAATGGCATATGACCGGCAGGAATAGTGAAGCGATTAATACGGTTACTGTTGATAAACTTTGTAAATTGCTGGATAATGACTCTGATGACTGGTTTATTCTTGATATTCGCTCTGAGTACGAGCTCGAAGAAGAGGGAGAAATTAAGTATGCAGAACATATTCATTTAACCCAGCTGCCTGAAAATTATAATCAGCTGCCTAAAAATAAGCCAATATATATTTTCTGCGGCAGTGGTTTGAGGTCAATGACAGCAGCAAGTTTATTAAAAAATGCAGGTTATACTAACCAGTGGGTAGTATTAGGAGGTTTGGCTGCCTGGAATTCAACAACCTGTCCAGTAGTTAATCATCAATAAAATTAAGGTATAAATCCAGGTGGCCATTTTTGGCCACCTTATATTTTAGCTGGAAAATTTATTTTAAGCTGCTTTGTTAAATAATTCTTAAAATAGCTTGACATTTTATTCACTATATCGTATTATTTAAATAATGCAATACAAATTAAGATTGGAGGTAAAAAAATGCCTTTTTTCACAGGTGAAGAGGGAAAAGAAATTTTAAAAGAACACGGAGATATATTGGAAGAAGAAGCAGAGTTATTAAAAGCGCTTGCTCATCCAGTAAGATTGATAATTGTTAAAGGACTAATGGCTGAAGAAGGCTGTAATGTTTCCGAAATGCAGCAGTGTCTGAATATTCCTCAGTCAACACTATCTCAGCATCTTGCTAAATTAAGAGAAGCTAATATCTTAAATAGTGAAAGAAATGGTCTGGAGAGAAATTATTATGTTGTTAATAAAAAAGCTATGGATATTATAAATGTACTTCAGGATTTTAAAGTAAACAAATAAATTAAAGTTATTAGTAATAGTTTATTAAAAAATAATTAGGAGGATAATAATGCCTAAGAAAGTAGTTATAGTAGGTGGAGTTGCAGGAGGAGCAAGTACTGCAGCCCGGCTACGAAGAATGGATGAAGATATTGAAATAATAATGTTAGAGAAAGGAAAGCATATCTCTTTTGCCAACTGTGGTTTACCTTATCATATTGGTGAGGTTATAAAAGAAAGAGAGAAGCTATTGGTTCAGACTCCTCAATCTATGGAGGAGAGATTTGATATTGACGTTAGAATTCAGCATGAAGCTGTTAAAATTAATCGGGAGGCAAAAGTAGTAGAAATTAAGGATCTCCAGAGTGGTGAAGTATATCAGGAGAGTTATGATAAACTTGTTCTATCTCCCGGCGCAGAACCTATTAAACCACCACTGCCTGGCCTTGATTTACCTGAAGTTTTTACACTTAGAAATATTCCGGATACAGATAAAATAAAGAATTTTGTAGATGAAAAAAAACCCAGCCGGGCTGTAGTAGTAGGTGGAGGTTTTATTGGTCTGGAAATGGCTGAAAATCTTCATGAAAGAGGAATAGAAGTTTCAGTTGTAGAGATGATGGATCAGTTAATGGGATCACTTGACTATGAAATGGCTGCAATGCTTCATAATCATCTTAGAACCAAAGGTATTGATCTGCATTTAGGAGATGGCATAACTGCTGTTGAAGAAGCGGATGGAAGGAAAATAGTAAAATTACAGAGTGGTAGAACTGTAAAAACTGATCTTGTTATTTTGTCTATTGGAGTAAATCCAAGAACTGAACTGGCAGAAGAGGCGGGGCTTGAAATTGGAAGCAGTAAAGGAATTAAAGTAAATGAATATCTTCAAACTTCAGATCCCAGTATTTATGCTATTGGTGATGCTATAGAAGTTAAAGATCTGGTGACAGACAGGTCGGTTAGAATTCCTCTTGCTGGACCTGCTAATAAACAGGGTCGAATAGCTGCTGATAATATTTGTGGAAGGAAAGAGACATACAAGGGAACTCAGGGAACTTCAATTGCTAAAGCCTTTGATTTAACAATTGCTTCCACAGGGGTTTCCGAAAAGACACTTAAAGATCTAAAATGGGATTATCAGGTTGTTCATACAAATTCTAATAATCATGCCGGTTATTATCCAGGGGCAGTACCGATGATGATCAAATTAATTTTTGCTCCGGATAACGGCAGGATACTGGGAGCTCAAATTGCAGGTTATGATGGAGTTGATAAAAGAATTGATGTTCTGGCTACAGCAGTTAGACAGGAAATGGATATTTATGATCTCCAGGAGCTAGAACTTGCTTATGCACCACCATTTGGTTCAGCTAAAGATCCAGTAAATATGGCAGGTTTTGCTGCAGGTAATATTTTAAATGGTCTGGTTGAGCCAGCTTACTGGCAGGAACTAGAAAATATTGATCCAGAGCAGACAGTAATTCTCGATATTCGCGAAGAAGTAGAAACACAGCTGGGAAGTATTGATAATTCAATTAATATTCCGCTAAATGATTTACGAGATAATTTAGATCAGCTTGATCCCCAAAAGGAGTATATCGTCTACTGTGCTATAGGCTTAAGGGGATATATAGCTGCCCGAATATTAAACCAGAATGGTTTTAGTAAAGTCCGCAATTTAAGTGGTGGTTATAAACTATACAAGGCTGTTAAAGATGATCAGGAACAGGTTATTGAGGATCCGGCTGAAGCAAATTATAATTCTGCAGAAAGTCCGGAAGAAGCAAATCTTGCTGCTAAAGACATGTTAAAATATGGCAAAGGTACAGTGGTAGAACTGGATGCCTGTGGACTGCAGTGTCCGGGACCAATTATGCAGGTATATAAAAAGATGGAGACAATGGAAAATGGAGATATGCTGGAGGTAACAGCAACTGATCCTGGATTTATGCAGGATATTAAAGCCTGGGCTAAAAACACTGGTAATACTGTTCTAAGAATAGAAGAACTTGCCGATAAAATAGAGGTTACTCTTTTAAAAGGCCAGTATAATCAAGGCCAGCAGGCAGAAATGGTTCAGAATACTGCTGCTCAATCAGTTCAAAAAGGAAAAACGATGGTTGTTTTCAGTGGTGAACTGGACAAAGCTATAGCATCATTTATAATTGCCAATGGAGCAGCTGCAATGGGTAATCAGGTAACTTTATTCTTTACATTCTGGGGTTTAAATATTTTAAGAAAAGATGGCCCGGTCAATGCGGATAAGAGTATGATGGAAAAAATGTTTGCTAAAATGATGCCTCAGGGTAGTAAAAATCTGCCACTTTCAAATATGAATATGATGGGAATTGGACCAAAGATGATTCGAGGTATTATGGAGAAAAAAGGTGTTGACTCTCTAGAAGAATTGATCGAAAATGCGGTGGAAAATGGAGTTAGACTTGTTGCCTGTCAGATGACAATGGATATGCTGGGAATTAAAAAAGAAGAATTAATTTCCGGAGTTGAAGTTGGAGGCGTGGCAACTTTCTTGGGCTCAGCAGACGAATCTAACATGAGCTTATTTATTTAAGTAATAAAATAAAGTTTTAGTTAAACCCCGGTCAAAGATTAATTTAATCTTGCCGGGGTTTTATAGTTGCTTTAATGAATATAATTAAAATCTGATAGTCAGTTATTAATAAAAACTATTTAGGATTCATGTTTTTTCTTTTTTCCATTCTGGCAAAAATACTTCTAAATTTTAACCGTAACCAGATTGAAGCTGGCAAAATACTGGCAGCTTCTGAAACTGGAAAAGCAAACCAGAGATATTCTAAACCGAAATAATGCCCCAATAAATACATTACGGGTAGTAAAACAACAATTTGCCTTAAAAATGAAAAGATGAGGCTGGGAAAGCCATTACCCAGTGCCTGAAAAGTAGTTGAAATAATAATTGCAGGTCCAATAACAGGAAAAGCAATACTTATTTTTTTTAGAGCATTTGTACCAATTCGGAGAAGTTCAGGATCGCTGTTAAACATTTTAATTAGTAGACCTGGTACGGTTTGAAAAATTATAAAACCTGTTGTTGTAAAGGTGATTGCGACAAGAAGAGCAGACTTAAAAGTCTTTTTCATTCTTTCGGGATTATTGTGTCCATAGTTATACCCCATAATCGGCATATAACCCTGATTGAGACCAAAAACAGGCATAAAAACAAAAGACTGCAGTCTAAAATAAATACCTGCCGCTGCAATTGCAGTACTGCCAAAACCGGCCAGAATTTTATTCATACCTCCGAGCATAAAACTGGCCAAAAATTGCATTACCATTGCCGGGAATCCAACTATATAAATATCTCTGATTATTTTAAAATCAAAAGAAAAATCCTTCAAAGAAATTTGCAGCTCATTTTTTTTACTGAAAAGTAAAATGTAAATTAAAAAACTACCGCTGATTATTTTGGCAGCAACTGTTGCAATTGCAGCTCCAGCCACCCCCATCTCCGGAAAAATCCAGATTCCAAAAATTAAAAAAGGATCAAGAATTATATTTAAGACTGAGCCAATCAGCATAGCTATCATCGGGGTAAATGTATTACCCTCTCCCCGTAAAATATTATTACTAATCATCGGAAAAAACATAGCTATAGATCCAATTAAAATAATTTTTATGTATTCACTTCCCATTCTAATCAAATTTGCTTTATCTGTAAACAGCTGTAAAATTTGATCAGAAAATAAAAAGCCCAGAATAGCAACTATTACTCCATAAAAAATAGAAAGCATAATACTGTGTTCAGCTGCATTAACTGCTGCATGATTATTGTTCTCTCCCAGTCTTCTAGAAATTAAAGAACTGGCACCTACTCCGGTTCCGACTCCGATCCCGATCAGAATAATCTGAACTGGAAAGGCCAGGGAAAGTGCAGAAAGAGCATCGGTGCTAATACGACCTACATAAATACTATCCACTACATTATAAAGTGCCTGAATAGCCATTGCTATAATTGATGGTATTGAAAGCCTCATCAGCAGAGGAATTATTGGCTCTGTACCAAGTTTTTGAGAGTTACTTTGCATTTTAGGTTCCTCCATTTTTATTTGAAATATGTTGTTAAATAAGAAATTAGTGGGATACTCAGAGCAGCCATTAAAGTTGATAAAAAGAGACTCTCAGCTGCAAAGATATAATTACCCTCATATCTTTCAGCAAAAATCACTCCATTGGCGGCAGCAGGCATTGCAATCTGTAATACAAGTATCGTTCTAACAGGATCAGAAATATTGAATAGGTTTAAGATCATTAATGCAGCTGCTGGTATTAATAATAATTTCAATGCTGAGTAAGATATAATATTTAGATCTTTAAAAATTCCAGTGATTTTAATCTGAGCCAGTCCGCTTCCAATGACCAGCATTGAAAGTGGAAAGGTAGCATTTGCCAGCATATCAACAGCTGTCATAATTGTAGTTGGAAGTTTGATTCCAGTCAGCATTAAAAATAAACCAATGATAATGGCAATAACTCCATTATTAAAGATATCTCTGAGATTAATTTTTTTGTTATCATTGTTTCGTAAAAAAAGGCTGGCTCCATAGGTCCATAAAAAGATATTAAAAACTACTACTCCAATTGAGCCAAAAAAGATACCGTTTTCTGGGAAAATTACATCTATTACTGGTAAACCCATATATCCAACATTACCAAAAATCAGGAAAAATTTAAGAACTACTTTTTTATCTCTGGAAATTGGAAATAATTTAGTAATAACTGTTGCCAAGACTATCAGAATCAGATAAAAAGCAATCCAGTATAAAAATAAATTAATAAAATCTCCCAGCATTTTTGCAGTAATATCGATTTGTAGTGAAGAAATTAGCATAGCTGGCAGGATCAAATCCAAAAGGAGTTTCGAAATAGCACCGGTTTCTTTTTGATCTAAATGTTTGCTGCGCCGGAGAAAATAACCGACAGCAATGAGTAGAAATAATGATATAATTTGTGTTATGACAACCTGAAAGTTCAAAGAACTGCCCCCTTATAAAATTCCTTTAAATTGAATAAAAGTTTGACTGTTATTTAAAATCAATTTGTTTATAAATCATAAATATTCTATCAAATAATTCTACCACAGAAGCATTTAGCTGTAAAGCTGGCTTGATAAGCGGGAGTTTTTTGTGATAAACTTGATAGGGATAAGTTAAGAATTATTTTTAACTCAACTTTCGGCGTTAGGTTTTAGTAATAAAACCTTGATAAACATAGGAAGAAGCTCAAAAAAGTAGTCATAAAAAATACAAAAACACCCCTATTTATGGTATAATAGTAATTAACAAGATCACTT